>Ga0194117_10001874_pt1 | contig 23290 bp, 21 predicted proteins | sample TA2MahsurfametaG_FD_160579 | JGI IMG/M metagenome (GOLD analysis project Ga0194117, IMG submission 160579) | Freshwater microbial communities from Lake Tanganyika, Tanzania - TA2015009 Mahale N1 surface | ecosystem: Environmental > Aquatic > Freshwater > Lake | place: Tanzania: Lake Tanganyika...
CCCCGCCGATTTCGACGATTGGGCGGCCCAGCCTCGTAAGTTCCTCGACCACTGCCGCGAGGTGGGGGCGGTGCGCACACCGCGATTTCCTTCGGACCTCGACGAATGGACGCGCGAGCTACGGCGCTTCCGGCCCGTTCCGGCCGCCCAGCGCTTCGCCCCGCGCCCTCTGTTGCTGTTACACGGTGACGACGACGAGAGCGTGCCGGCCAGCGATTCGCGCCAGCTGGCCGAGTCACACGGTGCGGCCGAGATGCGGGTGATCGATGGGGCGGGCCACCGCTTGCGCCACGACCCTCGGGCCATGGCCGTGATGATGGGATGGCTCGATCGTCAGCAGAACGACGAGGTCTGATCAGGCGAACTGTGAACGGTGCCAGGTGTAGGCACTCGACACGATGTCGGTCAGACCGCGGGTGGCTTTCCAACCCAGTGTTCGTTCGGCGAGCGATGCATCGGCGTACACGACTGCGGGGTCACCCGCGCGTCGGCTGACGATCTCATGTGGCACGGCCTTGCCGGACACGGCCTTGACGGCTCGCAACACCTCGAGGACCGAACAACCATGACCGGTGCCCAGATTGAGGGTGATGTTCGCGCCGTCACGGTCCAGGTGATCGAGGGCGGCTACGTGGGCAGTGGCCAGATCCTCGACATGGATGTAGTCGCGGACTCCCGTGCCATCGGGCGTGGGGTAGTCGTTGCCCAACACCTCAATGGGACCGCTGGCACCCAAGGCGGCCTTCATCACCAACGGCATGAGGTTCGTGGTGATGCTCCAGTCTTCGCCCAGAACACCGTCGTCGCTGGCGCCGGCGGCGTTGAAGTAACGCAAGCTCACCCAGCGCAGGCCGTGGGTGACCCCGTACCAACTGATCACTCGCTCCATCACCGCTTTGGTTTCGGCGTAGACGTTCTCGGGCGTGATGGGGGAGTCTTCGGTGATGGGCAAACTGACCGGGTTTCCGTACACGGCGGCCGACGACGAAAAGACGATCTTCTTCACGTTCGCGGCCAGCATTCCCTCCACGAGTTGCGTGGTGCCGAACACGTTGTTGTGCCAGTAGACACCGGGGTTCGTCATCGACTCGCCGGCACTCTTGTAGGCGGCGAAGTGCACGACGGTGTCGACCTCGTGGCGCCGGCAGATGTCCGTCACCGCTTGACTGTCACAAATGTCGGCTTGCTCGAACGGGGCTCCCAACAGCGACGCGACGTTGCCACGCACCAACGAATCCAGAACCACCACGTCACGACCCAGCGAGCGAAGGAGGCGCACGGTGTGCGAACCGATGTAGCCCGCGCCACCGGTGACGAGGATGGTCATCGGATGCCCTCGATGTCACGGAAATAGGTGATCATTCGGGTCAGACCTTCACGTAGCGACACGGTTGGTTGCCAACCCAACACCGAGGAGGCCACGCTGATGTCCGGGCGCCGCTGGGCGGGGTCTCCTTCGCGTTCCGGGGGGAGCGGCACTGTGATGATGGGGCTGGACGAGCCGGTGAGTTCGACCACCAGTTCGGCCAACTGTCGCATGGTGAATTCTCCCGGATTGCCGATGTTCATTGGCTGGTCGTAGTCACTGTCGAGCAGGGCGATCAGCCCGCGTACCTCGTCGCTCACGTGACAGAAAGACCGCGTCTGCTGGCCGTCGCCGTGCAGGGTGATGGGCTCTCCACGAAGTGCTTGGCAGACGAAGGTGTTCACCACTCGCCCGTCGTTGGGGCGCATGCGCTCGCCATAAGTGTTGAAGATGCGAACGATCCGCACGTCGACACCATGAACGCGGTGGTACGCCATGGTGAGTGCCTCGCTGAAGCGCTTGGCTTCGTCGTAGCAACTACGCGGCCCGGTGCAGGAGACGTTGCCCCAGTAGGTCTCAGGCTGTGGGTGCACGAGAGGATCTCCGTAGACCTCACTGGTAGACGCGAGGAAGAACCGTGAATCATCGGCCACCGCGCGGTCGAGCAGATTGCGGGTGCCGGTGCTTCCGACCGCCAGGATTTCAAGGGGCATGGTCTTGAAGTCATCCGGTGAGGCGGGACTCGCATAATCGAGCACCGCATCGAACCTGCCCGTGAGCGACGGAAGGCCGGTCGTGATGTCGGCTTCGATGAGGGTGAAGTTCGGGTGTTCGATGACCGAGGCGACGTTCGTTCGACGGCCGGTAGAGAGGTTGTCGATGGCGACCACCTCGTCCCCGCGCGACAGGAGAACCTCACTGAGATGCGAGCCGATGAATCCCGCGCCGCCGGCCAGCAGTACTCGCATGTCAGCGCCCGATGCCGACGTGGGTGAAGCCGGCCTTGCGCCAGGAGTTGCGGTCCAGAAGGTTTCGGCCGTCGACCACGTTGCGGGCGGCCATGGTGATACCGATCGTCGTCGGGTCGATCCACTTGAAGTCGTCCCACTCGGTGAGGACGACCAGGCACTTGGCATTCTTGGTCACCTCAATGGGGGAGATCGAGATACCGACCTCGGATGGAATGCCGTGTCGGTGGGCGGTGACGGTCGGGTCGAAGGCGGAGACCGTCGCGCCGCGCGAGACGAGACGACGGACCACGGCGATTGCCGGGGAGTCCCGCAGATCGTCAGTTCCGGCCTTGAAGGTGAGGCCCCACACGGCGATTCGTTTGCCCTGCAGGTCGCCGCCGACCACAGCGGCGACCTTGTCGGCCACGCGATCGAACTGTTGGTCGTTGACGGCGATGACCCCGGTGAGTAGGTCGAACGAGTAACCCGCCTCTTCGGCGATCTTGATGAGGGCTCGCGAATCCTTGGGGAAGCAACTTCCGCCCCAGCCCGGACCGGGACGCAGGAAGTTCTCGCCGATCCGCTTGTCGCTGCCCATGCCCACTACAACGTCATCAATGTCGGCGCCGACACCTTCGCAGATGGCGGCGATGGCGTTGATGAACGACAACTTGGTGGCCAGAAACGCGTTCGCGGCGTACTTGATGGTTTCGGCCGACGCGGGGTCGGTGATGATCACACGCGTGGTGAGGCCGTCGTAGAGGGAAGCGACCTTCAGGGCGGCCCCTTGATCATCGGAACCCACGACCACGCGGTCAGGCTTCAAGAAGTCCTGGACGGCCGACCCTTCGCGGAGGAACTCGGGGTTCGAGACCACCCTCACGTCGGGGCGACCCAGAGCTCTCTCGACCACCTTGGTGGAGCCGACGGGGACGGTTGATTTGTTGACGACGATGGCCTCGAAGGGCAGGGCGGAGGCGATTTCACGTGCCGCAGACTCGACGTACGAGAGGTCGGCCGAACCGTCGTCGCCCTGGGGAGTGGGGACACAGAGGAAAGCAATGTCACAACTCTTTGCGGCCTCAACTGCTCCCACAACGAAGGACAGCCGACCGTTTGCGATCCCCTCATGGACGAGTTCGGCCAATCCCAACTCGACGATCGGGATGACCCCATTGCGGAGCGATACCACCTTGTCGACATCGACGTCAGCGCATACGACCGTGTGGCCGAGATGGGCCAGACAGGCCCCGGTTGTCAGGCCCACGTAGCCAGCGCCAATAACTGCTATTTTGCAGGACACACCGGCAAGGTTAGCCGGGTGTGCCCGTGCTTGATGGGAAGAGAACGTCTCCGAATGAGGTATCCCCGACTTGAGGGAGAACCCAGTGTTCAATGGATCCGGTATTGTCGAGTGATGTTTGACGGGAAAACACTCTTGATCACAGGCGGAACCGGCTCGTTTGGCAACGCAGTAATGAAGCGATTCCTTGGTTCGTCAATAAAAGAAATTCGCATCTTCAGTCGCGATGAAAAAAAGCAGGACGACATGAGGCAGAAATTTCAAAGCGATAAACTCAAGTTCTACATCGGCGATGTGCGGGATGTGTCGAGTGTACGTGACGCTGTTGAAGGCGTGGACTTCATTTTTCATGCCGCAGCTCTGAAGCAAGTTCCGTCTTGTGAGTTCTACCCATTGGAGGCCGTAAAGACGAACGTGCTGGGGGCCGAGAACGTTCTCGATTCCGCGATTCACTTTGGAGTCAAGAAAGTGATCTGCCTCAGCACAGATAAAGCGGTGTACCCCATCAACGCTATGGGAATGTCAAAAGCAATGATGGAAAAAGTAATGGTTGCCAAATCACGAAACCTTGACGACAGTCGCACAGTTGTGTGCGGAACTCGATACGGAAATGTCATGGCGTCTCGAGGTTCGGTGATTCCCTTGATGGTTGGTCAGATCCTTGCGGGTGACGCAATCACCATCACGGACCCTGCAATGACTCGCTTCATGATGACGCTCGATGATGCACTCGACTTGGTCCTTTATGCTTTTGAACACGCAACGAATGGGGACATTTTCGTTCAAAAAGCCCCAGCAGCAACCATTGAAACTTTGGCCAAATCGCTGAAGGCCCTCCTGGGGAAAAACGATCATTCAGTTTCTGTGATCGGCACTCGGCATGGTGAAAAACTCTACGAAGTATTGCTGAGTCGTGAAGAAATGGCCAGCAGCGAGGACCATGGCAACTACTTTCGAGTAGTACCGGACCACCGTGGACTCAATTACAAGAAGTTCGTGAACGTTGGTGAACCCAAGATCACGGAGAGTGTCGAATACAACTCGCACAACACAACTCGACTGGATGTAGATGGTATGTCGAGCCTCTTGTTGAAGCTCCAGTTCATTCGAGAACTGAGAGCTTCCGGCGCGTCAAGCGCGTTGGTCTGAACAGGGTGTCGAGAATGACGTCGCAGAAAGTCCTGGTGTTGGGCGCAGGTGGCATGTTGGGCCACATGATGGTTCGTGTTTTGTCGAATGGACACGACGTAATCGGAACGACACGAGGTTCTCAAGATGCAGCGAACCCTCTAGCAAGATTCCTGCGCGCAAAAAAGTGGATTCCTTTAGTGGACGTTCGCGATGACGAAACGCTGTCCGAAATCATCGGAGACGTTTGTCCTGATGTTGTGATCAATTGCGTAGGTCTTGTGAAGCAAAAGATGGACAACAGCACGTACATCGACAGCATTGAAATCAACTCTCTTCTTCCACACCGCTTAGCGTCCATGTGCTCTAGCAACGGATCAAAGTTGATCCAGATGAGCACGGATTGTGTCTTCCGATGTGATCCGGGCGTGAAGACCATGCACATGACTCCGAATGCGACAGATCTCTATGGTCGGACAAAAATACTCGGCGAGGTTGATTACGAAGGGTCCTTGACAATTCGCTCTTCGATAGTCGGCAAACAGCTAGTTGGGTCCGAGGGTCTCTTCGAGTGGGTGATTGCTCAAAACAACGGTGTCATCAATGGCTATCGAAATGCCCTATACACCGGTGTGACAACCATGGCTATGGCAAAAATCGTCGGCCACCTGATTTCGACGCAAAGCGAATTGACAGGAATTTGGCAGATCGCTTCTCGCCCGATTTCGAAGTACGATCTTGTCAAACAGCTCATCAATGTGTTGGGCCTGAACATAGAGCTGCGAGAAGACGTTTCGTTCATCTGTGATAGACGGCTAGATGGTTCGAGTTTTACCGCTGCAACAGGAATAGACATTCCAACATGGGACCAGATGTTGTCCGAATTCGCCGCGGATCAAGTTCATTACGGATGAGGTAGGGACACACATGAAGGTAATGACCATTGTCGGGACTCGTCCGGAACTCATTCGGCTTAGTCGAATCATCCCATGTCTTGATGTGACTTTTGATCACGTACTTGTCCACACTGGCCAGAACTACGATTTCGAGTTGAATCAGATCTTTTTCGACGAGCTTTCGATTCGTCCCCCGGATCACTACCTAGACGCAGCGGGAGGTTCCGCAGCGGAAACCATTGCAAAAGTCGTCGAAAGATCGGATCGGATTTTTGCCGAGGAGGAGCCAGAAGCTCTGCTTGTTTTGGGAGACACGAATAGTGGCCTCAGTGCGATACCCGCGAAGCGACGGCACATTCCAATTTTCCATATGGAAGCCGGGAATCGTTGCTTCGACTTCAGAGTGCCCGAGGAAATCAATCGAAAGATCATCGATCATATTAGCGATATCAATTTGACGTACACGGAGAACGCGCGACGGAATCTATTGAGTGAAGGCTTTCCGAGTGATCAGATTTTTGTGACTGGATCACCGTTGACAGAGGTGTTGCACCACTATCGAGAGAACATTCGGAATTCGTTGATTCTCGAAAGATTGAACTTACAATCCGGGGCTTTTTTTGTTGGAAGTTTCCATAGAGAAGAGAACGTGGATAACCCAGAAAGACTGGCGCAGTTAATTGACAGCGTAAATACGTTGGTTCGGGAATATGACATTCAGATGGTTTTGTCCGTTCACCCTCGGACTCGAGGTCGGCTTCAAGCAATGAATCTCGAGATTGACGAAAGAGTCATAGACCTGAAGCCTCTTGGATTCTTCGATTACGTGAGGCTTCAGCAAGAGTCCTTCTGTACCCTGTCTGACAGCGGAACGATTACGGAAGAATCTTCCATTTTGGGCTTTCCGGCCGTTACTCTGCGAGACACGATCGAGCGTCCTGAAGGCATGGACGCGGGTGTGCTTGTGATGGCGGGCGTATCAGCGGGCCAAGTATCAGACGCCGTGAAAACAACTCGGCTTCAGGTCACCACGGGTTCGTTACCGCAGACACCAAACGACTATCGGCAACTTGACGTTTCGTGGAAAATTGCGAAGTTGATTCAGAGTTATGTTCCCTACGTCCGTCGACGTACATGGAGCGAGTTCTGAAGGTTCGACCCCGAAATTTGTTAAACTCCCTGTATGGATTTCACCGACATCTCGTGGCAACAGGCGACACTCGAGAAGTTCGACCGGTTTATAGAAACTGACGGGTCTCGATTTTCATCGAATGCGCCGTTCCCCCATATTTATGTCGATGGGCTATTCCCCGAGGCATTTATCGACGCCGTATTGGAGGAGTTTCCCGAAAGTGATGACCCGATTTGGGAAGCGACTCAGGTTGCGGACATTCAAGTGAAGTTGAGGACGAATTGGAAGTCCGAAGCAGACATGCGCCCTTCGGCTCGAACCCTGATTCATTTCTTGAATTCGGGCGCATTTCTCTATCGAGTTTCCAAATTGACTGGCGTCAACCAATTGATTTCGGATCCTTACTTGACTGGTGGTGGCTTGAATTGCATTCTTCCCGGTGGGGTCTTGGACGTGCATGCAGACGGTAATTGGCACGACGCGATGGGTGTCCATCGACGCCTAAACGCGATTCTCTATCTGAACCGTAACTGGAAATCGGAGTGGGGTGGTGACTTTGAACTGTGGGACCGCGATCTAGAGGGTTGTGTTGCCAAGGTCGCCCCGATCGCAAACCGGTTGATGATATTCGAAACCCACGATTTCACTTATCACGGACATCCACATCCGCTGACGTGCCCCGAAGGTATGAGTAGGAAGTCAGCCATTGTGTACTACTACACGTCTGCTCCGCGTCCGCAAGATCAGATACTCAAAAGCGAACCTCATCGAGCGCTATGGCGGAATAAGTCGCTTGAAGCACTCTGAGATTCCTACTGCGGCCCTGAAAAGTTGACGAAGAAGTATTCATGAGAATCCTCTTCATTCACGAGGTGGACTACTTGAAGAAGTTCGTCTTTGAAATGCATGAGTTCCCGGAGTATCTGGCTGTCAAAGGACACGAGATCGTTTTCATGGATTTCCCTGAAGATGAGGGAGCGTCCATTCTGCACCTTCGTCTGAAAGACCAAGAAATTCGCGGTCGAGCTCTACCTGAAGCCAAGTTGCGACTATTGCGCTTGCCGCGTCTTTTGTCATCTCCGTTCGATCGACTTGCGTTGGCTTTCCTGTTTCCGATCTACCTTCTTCATGCAATACGACGAGTTAAGCCTGAAGTAATCGTGCTCTATGGGGTGCCGACAAATGGGTGGCAGACAGTGTTGTTGTGCAGGCTTCTGCGAATCCCTGTGATCTACCGAGCCATTGACGTGTCTCACTTGATTCGCGACACCAGATTCAGAACGTTCGTCAAGAAAGCAGAGGGGTGTGTCGCCCGTAATGCGAGCGTGGTCTTGGCAAATAGTGCAGCTATGGCGAAGCACATTGACGGTCTTGGGGCAGACGCAGCGAGAGTTAGTGTGTTGTTCCCCGGTTTTGTTGGAAGTGAATCGCTACACAGTTTTTCATCATCGCAAACAGATACAAAAATCATCTTGTTTATGGGCACCCTGTTTGATTTTTGTGGCGTTGAAGAAATGATTGGTTGGATCGCCGAACATGGTGGGGATTCCAAAAGGGCCGAGATTTGGGTGATGGGGGACGGACCAGCCAGATCAAGAATCGTGTGTAAAGCTCGCGAGGTCGGTTTGGAGTCGAACCTGCGAATGTTGGGAGTGGTTCCGTTTGATGAGCTCTATCGACGAATGAAGGTGGCGACTGTTGCGGTATTGCCTTTTCAAGACATCTATGTGACCAATACTGCGCTTCCTGGGAAAGTTCCCCAGTATATCTTGGCTGGATTGCCTGTGGTGTCGACGCATCTCGCCGGACTGAAGTCACTGCTTGAGGAAGGCGTGGGTGTTCGCTACGCGGCGCATGGTCATGATTTTGTTTGCTGTCTGGATGACCTCCTAAGTGATTCTGAAGCTCGATCGAAACTTGTGGAACGTGGGCAGGAAATCCTGGGACTCAAGTGCGATTGGTCCACAATTATTCAGAGTTTGGAGGCCGTTCTTGAAGCCTCGCTGATTGGTGATGAATGACGATGAAGTCAGAGATTTCGATCATCACTCCGGTTTTCAATGGTGAGCAATATCTTGCTGAAGTTATTGAGTCAGTTTTGGCCCAGGAAGAAATCCGGATTGAACACATCATTGTGAATGATGGCTCTACTGATGGATCGTTACAGATCGCCGAGTACTACGAGAGACGTTTCCCGAGTCGTATCAGGGTGATTAGCCAAGTCAACGGTGGCGAAGCCTCAGCAGTGAACAGAGGTATCAGGGAATGTTCTGCCAAATATCTTTGCGTAGTGAACGCCGATGATCCACTACTTCCCGGTCATTGCAGACGAATGGTCGATTCGCTTGAAGGTAATGAACACTGTGTAGTGGCATACCCAGATTGGGTAATGATCAACGGTAGCGGTGAAACGATCCGTACGATCCGTACGATCGAGTTCTCGCGCCGAGCATTGATTGCTGATTTCGTTTGCATCCCAGGACCCGGTGCAGTTATAAGGTTTGAAGCAATCGAAGACTTTGATTTGAGAGATACGCGTTACAGATTCATAGGCGATTACGTGGGGTGGCTGAAGTTGTCTAACTTCGGAGACTTTGTTCGAGTACCATACGTTCTGGCGACTTGGCGTAACCATGAAAGTGGTGCAACTCACTCAAACAAGGGCCGTCCGATTGCGAATGAACTAGTGAGACTCGCCCGAGATGATTTCAACTCAATTGTGCAGGTCCCGATTCCCATTTCTTGGCATGCGTCAGCTCGTTCGCATGCCTACTATTATGCCGCTCTTCAATCGACACAAGATGGAAATGTGAATGGTGGAAGATTGCTGATTCGCTCGTTCTTAAGCAAGCCGTGGATGTCTATGGGATACCAAACTCATCACCGCTCGCCCCTTGCAATCGCAGCCGTTCTACTTGGACCCGTCGGACGTCGGATCATTGAGTGCAGAGAGGTACGGCGAATGAAACGACGATGTCAAGGCTAAATCTCGTATACGGATCCGTAGATTCCCTCAAACGCCACCGCACTGAGACGGTTCCTTGAGATTTCCAGATTCAGGTTAGCGGCTGAGTCAACCAAAACATCATCAAGAAGGGATTGCCTCAATCTCTCGGTGATTTTGTCAACGTCTTCCCAGGGAACGATAAAGCCATTTTGTCCGTCTTTGATCCACTCGTCCGCGCAAGAAGTGTCGCTTTGAATAGGGAATGCCCCGGACGCCAATGCCTCAAGAAGCGAAGTGCTAATTCCGTCGCTCATCGAGATGCCGAGATAAACCCTCGCGGATTGAAACAGTTCGAGCATTTGGTTGTGCGACATCTCGTACTTTCTTAATGCGCGGATGCTCACCGAGCATTCTTTGGAAATCTTCTTCGCGATTGATTGGCTCCTTCGATCACTTGAGTAGACAATTACCTCGAAACCGGACAATTCGGCGCTGCAATTACGGATTGCAGAAAGCGCAATGTCCGCTCTTCCAACGAAACCTGTGTAACCCTTCACCAACACCAGTTTCCTCGACGAGGCTTTCAGCGCCGAGACCCCTGCGGCGAGGCCGAACTCTGAGATTGGTCCAGCATTTGGGGCTACCGGAAGAACGGTTCCGCTGAAACCGAGATTTCGAGCGATCTCCACATCACGATCGCATTCACATGAGTAGTGGGTCGAAATTCGAAGTAGTCGAGTAAGACGCCGACGATGTCGAGGGAATCTTCTGAACCAATAAATGTCGGATCCCCAATTCGACACAACAACTCGCCTCATCGATTTCGCGAGACCCGACGCCAAGAGGGTGTACCCAGCATGCTGAAGTTCCATGGCATGAACAACATCGAATCTACGCCGGCTCAATTTGAACCAGATTCTGATGAACAGAGCCATTAAATGTTGTGAAAATGCTATGTCGAGAATACCAACTGGAAAAGCGACCGCCTGAAAGAACCGAGGGATAGTGAGAGACAACTCCGTGTCTTCATCTCTGAGTTGGAGAATTTGAGGATGTATCGAGCGGCTTGCTGTCGAGGGAACAAGGGTTACATCGTACGGAAGATCCTTGAACTGTTGAAGCCATCTCGCAGTGTGCACACTGTTGGCCATCGCAATCAGCAAGACTGACGTGCGACGATTCTCCAAATGCTCGCTCATTCGCGCTTCACTCACGCATTTATTGTAGTAAATTCTCCGTTGTGGTGGGTTTCCGAAGAGTTGTCGGTTTTGATCTTGTTTCTGACGCGTATCGACTGCTCGCCGGGCGATCAAGAAAGACATACGTCCTACTGATTGTGTTTCGATGCGCGATTGGTCTGGTCGATCTTTTGGCACTCGCTTTAATCGGTGTGATTGGTCAACTTGCCATAGCGAATTCTGAAGGTGCGAAGTTCGCGGGCACGGCAGGGACGATGTCTCGTTTTCTTGCTTTTGGCGTCGACGACATTAGGAAGCAGCTTCTCATTCTTTCAATCATCGCGCTCCTGCTTTTCTCCTCAAAAGCTGCACTCTCGATTTTCGCCACAAAGAGGCTCTTCGACTGTTTGGCTTCGGAGGAGACGAGGATTTCGAGCGAGCTTTTTGGAACCTTGTTGTCTGCTGATCTCGAGAGCGTACATGAAGTTGCTACTCATAAGATTTCGTTTGCGATCTCACAAGGGGCCATTAGTGGAATTTCCCGATCCTTGGGATACTACGTAACGGTCATCTCCGAGGGGTTCACGCTCCTGATCTTTGGAACGGTTTTCCTTGTCATCGAGCCGAAACTTACACTCATCTTGGTTGTATACTTCTCCCTGATTGGCTATGGGCTGCAACGATTCGTCTCTGGTCCCACAAAGATGTTGGGTGAGACAATGTCGAGGACGACGATTGCTTCATCGCAATTTGTTCAGGAGGGCGTCAGAACCTTTCGAGTGGGCTGGGTTCTTGGGGTTAGGAAGTTCTTTGTTTACGGATTTGCTGAAAGTAAGAAAGAAGCTGCATTTAGCTCAGCAAGGGTGTTGACCCTTGTACAGGCCCCGCGCCACGTAATCGATACTGCTCTCATTGTTGGGTTGGCGCTGGTTGGAGCCTTTGAGTTTTCGAGTTCAGACTTTCAAGAAGCAACCAAATCTGTGGCTTTTGTCCTAATTGCAGGTACACGTGTCTCCCCATCTCTCCTTTCGTTTCAAGGAGCTCTTGCTGCTTTGAGAATCGCCGCGTCAGAAGGCGAAGTATTTCATGAAGTCCAGCAGCGGGTGAGTCGCCGTCGTTCAGTAGATTCGGCTACCTCAAGTCCTAGGATGTCCTCAGATACCGGTGGCTTGGAAGTTGACGTAAGAAATCTGACCTTCGCTTATCGTGATACGAACGTTCCTGTTTTGCGGGAAGTGTCTTTCCGCGTGCACCCAGGTTCGATGACTGCGATTATGGGGCCCAGTGGATCAGGCAAGTCAACTCTTGCCGATTTGATTATTGGTGTCTTGCCAAGCAACGGATGCGTTCGAATCGCGGGTCATGATCCTTCCGAATTGATCAGGGGAAATCCCGGCATCGTTGGTTACGTACCACAAGAGACGATTTTGACTGATGCGTCCATTGCCGAAAACGTAGCTTTAGGACTATCCGCGTGCGAATTGAATAGAGAGAGAGTTGCTGAGTGCTTGAAATTAGTTGGCCTTGATACCTTCATTGCGGATCTCTCGGCTGGTATAGACACCGATGTGGGCGAATTCGGCTCTCGCCTCAGTGGCGGTCAGAGGCAGCGTATTGGAATCGCGCGAGCTTTGTACACCCGACCTAGGTTGCTGGTGATGGATGAGGTTACTAGCGCATTGGATCGAGCGTCCGAAGAAGCAATCGTTCGACTCATTGAGAATCTACGTGGCTCACTTACTGTAATTGCGATAGCTCATAGGGCGTTGACCGTATCCAACGCAGATGAAGTTGTCTCTCTGCGAGAAGGCGCTGTGGAAAAAATTGTGTTGAGTGAAAGGCGCGTTCGCGAGCGTTTAACGCGCGAAGTTGGTGAAGAGAATTGAGTGTTCTGCTGAGTGAGTAACGAATATGCCGAGTAGTTGATTGTTGCGGTTTCGGAACCCTTGTGCAACGTTTTCAAATCCACCGCCGAAGATCGGGCAAGCGGATTCCGGGTGGCCTAATGGGTAGGTTATTGGGCTCTATTGCCTTCGGTAGATTTCTCGTCATGAGGAAAAGTAGACGCCTTACGTTAGACGGGGAAATTTAGCAAATCGCTTCATGATCAATGGCGCGTGTTAATCGCGACTACTGTTTGCTGAGCAATCGCTTACAACTTGAAGTCTGATCATCACTTTAAGGATGAATGGGAGAATTGCGTGTCTAATGTTAAATCGAAGTTGGGGAAAAGATTTGACGATCTGCTTCTAGTTTTGCAACCACCGTCAAGGGAGTTGGGTTCCGTATTGCAGGGATTGCTGAAGGACTCACCCCATGTTGTCGACCTGGGGTGCGGGCAAGGCAATCACCTCCGAGCTGTCGGGCGAAGCGAATCTGAGTTGTGGATAGGAATTGACTCGCACCAGCCGAGTCTTGATGTGGCGCTACGGAACAAAGTCTACGATCGGATCATCTGCACTAACATCATCAACTGGCTCCAAGATTCGCCAGACGCATCGGTGGACACGATTCTTGCGAGTTGTGTGATTGAGCACTTAGATAAGCCACTTGGGATCATTCTTGCTGACGAGATGAAGCGGGTCTACTCAAGGCAGGCAATCATCTGCACGCCGAACGGCTTTGTTCCTCAACCTGGCACCGAGGACAACCCGGTGAACGCGCACCGATCAGGATGGACAGCAAAGGAATTGACTGATATCGGGTTCACTGAACTGACAGGTCTTTATGGCTTCAAAGGTCTACGATCCTCATTTGGCCTTCCGACTATCAAGCCGCAGATCTTAGGAGATTTGATAGCCAAGTCAACTTCGCGATTCGTCTTTCGACACCCGAACCTCGCCTACCAAGTGGTCGGTGTTTACCGAAAGACTCCCTAGCACTCGTTCTAGCGTTGGTTGTTTTTGAACTACGTCAGGCCTATCGAGCCTTACATCAACAGGGACCTGTGTAACGCAGTCAAAAGTGATCACGGTTTCAGAAGAGGAAGAGCAAGATTCAATGCATTTCGCTGCTGTTTTGCGAAATTCGATACTTTGATTCGATAATTACAGCTTTCAGACCACTAACGGAGTGTGCATAAGTTGCATCGCGTCAGTGCAGTTGCTCTCTACAGATGTTCAATTCCTGGCGAAGAGTGCAGCATCTCTAAATCCCAAATTCTGGGATTTAGAGAACGATTAATTCCTAACTCTTGATCTGATGGATGTAGTACTCATTTCCGATCCATCTAATTGTCGCTACGACCCTGCTACATTCCGTGGTGAAGGACTGTTCGGAGATCAGGAATTGAAGTCCCGCATTGGAAAATCTGGATTCACATGGATCTCCAACCACCTGAATGACGTCGGGACTTGGATTCCAGATTGAAAAAGTTTGTGAAGGTGCAAGTTGAAAGTTGATGTAAGACTGACCTCGGTTCCAGTTCTCTTCGAATTGGTTATCCGGGTCTAGGACAGTCCACGCCGGTCGATTGGGAGCCCCAAATTGTTGGCCCGAAAGCTGAGGAACCCCGGCAGAAACCATCAGTGCGTCTACGTAGAATCCGCTTGTCGCCCATCGACCACTGGGATTTGACTCCGAGATACGTTGGACTGTGGTCATTGCTTCTGAATGATTCAACGCTCCTAATCCGATAGTCCATGGATTAACCAATATCGTAGAAAGCACGATCATCACGACCGAGAGCAGATGGATCATTTGTCGGAATCGCGAGGCGACATAAAGCGCGACTAAGGACGACGCAACTGTGATTGAAACAAAGCCCTTCCAAGGTTCGACGCCTACGTAATAGTTCGCGCGAAGCCATTCGACGTCCCCAGCAGTCCAGACGGCCCCAAACAATCCGAAGGACAATCCGACAGCAAGCAGAGCACTCCTATTGATGTTTTGAGGGGGCGTGAAAGAATGAGTCGAAACAGCATGGCCGAGTAGTATCAGTGAAAGAACCGAAACGATCATGGTTGCTCTGGACCCGGGAACAAGCACCATTGGGTTGAAGGTACGCAGAGCCTCTGGCCACGTTACTTGGCCCCACAGGATGATTAAAGAAGTTATTGCTAGTCCGACTGTTGTTCCCACACCACTGCGTAACGAACTCTTGGTCAGCAGAAGAAGTACCAGCAATCCAAACACTGCAACGAGCAGGACTGTCGGGCCAAATGCAAACTCTGGGTTTGTGAAGCCGCGCGTTCGAGCAAAACTGGTTTCCATCATCCAGCTCAATGAGCCACCAAGGAATGGTGCATCGGCTGACGCCCCGATTGATCGTCTTTGACCTGGGTACACAGTTGCGAGGGTTGCTTTGTAAAGTTCGCGATTAGCGAGAAACGTGAGTAGAGCGAATCCGGTACCTGCCCCAGCGGCAACAAGCCAAATCCAAACACGTTTTAATAGTGGTCGGTTTTCAAAGAACCATCCACTGCTAATCCCTGCGCATACAAGAAAAATTGGTATTCCCCAGGGTGGGTATTGAATCGTTGTGAACGCATACCTTGCGGCCAAAGTAGCAAGGATGACTACAGCGCCAACTTTCGCCCATCGATGTCGCAGGTCTGAGTCAGCCACCTTGAAACAGAGCAAGAAACAGGAAATCCCGGCTGCGGCGTTAGCCGTTAGAAGCACTGGTAGATAACTAAACCAAGCAGATGGTGGACAGAACGAAATAGCGACACAAGTGAGAACTGCTGACCGTAGGCGTCCCCCAAGCAGTTTGAACCAAAGGGGTAAAGCAATGAACAAGAGGAGGTGCGAAGACCACCAAACCGATGCGAACGCAAACTCAAGTGGTAACAGTGAGACGAGAAATCGAACCAGCAATTGATCGGGTGTTGCGAGCCACTCCGAGATACTTCGTAGTCCAAAACGCTCAGACTCATCTTGAAGAGAATTAGTCAACTCTAGGGGTGTTCGTTCATCGGAAGAAGTTCCACGAATGGACGCAATCAGTAATGGTGACCCTCTGAGGAACTCATCACTGCGCTCGGGCCTTGGAGAGCCAAGGATGACGTTTGACCTCTCATTCTGTGAACCAAAAATCATTCCCGTGTGGGAGGTCGTGATCCGAGCACCGATCAGGATGACGTAAAAACCCAAAACAGCTATTAGGTAGATACCAAAACGTTTAACGTGCCGAGCCTCGGTAGGCCGACCGGCAATCTCACTTTGATCCGCATGCACCACGGGTTAAGTCTAATTACTAGTGAAATTAGTTGAAGTCGTTGAAGCGCACAAACTGTAGAAAGGTCAAACATCCGGGAAATCCGACGACTCAGAGGAAACATTTGATGAGGCCGATTTTGGAAAATGCTCAAACGAGTTTCGTCCGTAGGCACGGGGCTTACGCTTCCTTGTTGATTTTGGGCCTGTTAGTCGTGGATTGACATCGAGAATCGCACTGAGAATGGCCTTTATGGCCAGTCGAGCAGCCGTCAAAGGTCTCGCTGACGATGTTCCGTGTGTTCTTTCTGCAATGGGTGTGTAGATCTCCTGAACCTGGTACCCCGCACGTCCCGCCGAAACGATGGCTTCATATGTGTCACCCAGGTAATAGGGAGAAATCCTCTGTGCCAGCTCGCTCAATAGGGGTTGACGAATTGCTCGGAATCCGGACGTTGAGTCGGTGATACGACCGCATGCTGCCCGTGAAGCAGAAAAACTCAAAATGTGCATAGCCAATCTTCGCACTATCGAGACCTTCATGGACCCAGGTTCAATCTCTAAGAAGCGAGAGCCGATAACCATGTTGGCATCTGAATTGGCAATCTGATGAACCAACCTCTTTATGTGATCCACAGGGTGCTGACCGTCGGCGTCGCATTGAACGGCCACGTCGTAACCAGCCGCCGTGGCAAAGCGGAAACCACATCGAAGTGCTGCGCCAACTCCGAGGTTGAAAGGTAGAGTCGCCAGCAGAGCACCCTCACTCAAGGCAATGGCGCCTGTTCGGTCGGTGGAACCATCGTCTACAACCAACACGTCGAAGCCTTGGGCGAGCAGATCGCGAACTACCCGCCCGATGGACCTTTCTTCGTTCCAAGCCGGGACAACTACGAGTGTTCGCAGAGTCATTTCAGTCGATCTCTTCGCGTCGCGACCGGATCTCCGATTCCAAATTTGAAAGTGCACTGTCCTCGGCGAGCTTTTGTACCTGCTTCTGAAGACCGGAGATGCTGACCGACAGCTGGATACAGATGAGAACCAAGATCGCGATTGCCGCGGTCGAAATGAGTACTCCGGGAGTCGTGCTGAGCGCGCGGGCGACCGGTCTAGTGAGTGGTATCAGAACGCCGGAGAGTGCGGTAAGAAGAAGGAGTAGGCACCAGCCGGCTGCATATCGAAATGTCAGAAGTTGTCGGCGTGCTAAAGAAATGACAACAAGCCCGGCGAGTATGGCAACAGTCGCCATTACCAACGCTTGTACCGATTCGGCCGACATCACTTGGGATTCTAGCCAATCAATGCCTGTTGACGCATGGACGCACCAACTAGACCGCTTGCTGCTCGCGTAGCAAGAACCAGCCATCGCCGTGGGTAAGACGAGAGCCCACTGGGATGCACGAGTAACCCCAATAGTGTGTCACCAATGACATCCGAGTGCGTGTCATATCAATGATCGGGCTTCCGCCGTGGACAAGCTCTTCGTGCCAAATGAGGACATCTCCGGCCTTGCCGAGAAATGGTTCGGCGACTTCAGGGTGTTGGGCCAACTTCATCTCCATTTGCATGTCGGCTTCGACCTGGTCGAACGGAGAGCGAACGTGGCGACCACCGTCTGGGTTGCGGTAGGGCGGGAGAGTATGTGATCTGGGCACGTATTGAACGGGCCCAGCCTCGGGATGAACGTCCTCAAGGCAGATTGATGTTGCTATCAGTGTGTTGCCCGCCGGAGGTGGCATGTAGTACGTGTCGATGTGGAGATTTTGCTGGCTTCCACGTTCGAAGATGAGAGAGTTACAGATACACGGGGGCTCGCCAATCAGTCGTCTGATCGTCGAGGTGATTCGAGGGGCGAGAGCAAGATCTCGGATGAAGTCGTGCTCGAGGTAGGCGTCATTCAACTTGTAGACGAACTCCTTGGCGTCGTCAGGGACTTCAGAAAACCGCCGCCGCCCGCTTCGTGGGTCATCGGTCCCGAGATAAGCGTCGATTGTCAATGGACTGTGTGAGGTCTCGCGTGTGCTCCAAATCTCGTCAATGAAAGCCCTTGCCTCCATCATCGTTTCGGGGTCGAAACATGATTCAATGACGAGATATCCATCTCGATGAAATCGTTGAATTTCCTTGCTTCTAATTTGGTTCTTTTGAAAAATTCTCATTCGACTTCCCTAACTGTGAATTGTCGTGTCGATTCCGTGAATCGTGAAGTCGAAATTCGGAAGAAAGCGATCGCGACCGAGAACTACCGAGCCCCATCGGCCCCACAAGGCTTGAATCTCGTCATCTTCAACGCTGGGGTCGCGACTCACGGACTCGAAATGATGCAAAGCGACGTGGGGCGTCCAGATCATTCGATATCCGCGAGCGTCGAGTTTGTTGCCGAAATCAACATCGTTGAAAGCCCGGGGGAATTCGACGCACAGTCCACCGACCTCTTCGAACACATGCCGAGGAATGGCGACACAGGCCATGGTGAGCCCGCTTCGCTCGGCCGGCATCGTGAGCACAGAGAATGGACCACGTTCGTTGGGCGAGAGGCCGAAAGCTGCATTGTGGGCGCCGAGATTGTAGAAATGACCGGCACTTTGAATGCGACCGTCTTCCAGAAGCAAGAGTGGCCCGACCATGCCAACGTCGGTTTCTTCGAGGAATGTGATGAGGCCTTCGATCCAATCGGGCGAAAAGACCTGTGTGTCATCATTGAGCAGGATGATGATGTCTCCGGACGATCGGACGACACCCTCATTGCATTTCTCGGAAAAATTGAATGTTTTTCCGTAGGGAACCTCCACCAGTTTCGTGCCAGCAACACTTCGCAGATTCTGAAGCACCGAGTTCGGTGTACGAGGGGTGTCGTAGACCACGACGATTTCGTAGTTCGAATACGAGGAACGTTCGATGATGCTGGTCACCGCGGTCTCGACCAACACCATGTCTCGGCCCCAGATTCGCTTCGCTGTTCCGCAGGAGGGGATGACGATGCTGACCTTCGGGTGGCGAGTGAGATTTCGCTTGGTGCGTAGGTAGAACTCGGGTGTCGTTTCGACGGTTCCTGAGATTCCCACTCTGTTCAGGTGTTCTTGCACGGCTTTTTGAGCCGCAACGAGGGCATACGGCTTGGCCTCCGGATCGAGTGCCGCCGATCCGGCCACGGTCCGCCAGTGGTACAAAACCTTGGGGATATGGGCGATGGCTCTGGCATTTTCGGTTACTCGTAGGAACAAGTCGTAGTCCTGGGAGCCATCGAAGCCGGGCCGGAACGCACCAACTTCGCGGACCAACGACGTACGCAACACCGACAAGTGCGAGCAGTAGTTCTGTCCACGCAATCGCTCCGGCGACCAGTCGGGCTTGGAGAAGGTGTCGTAGTAAACGCCGGCCTCGTTCACTTTGTCCTCGTCGGAATACAAGTAGTCGACGGTGGGGTACTGGTCGATGACGAGGGAATTCTCATGCAAGGCATCGGGTGTCAGTTCGTCGTCGTGATCGAGCAGAACGATGAAGTCACCCGTTGCTCGTGTGATCCCGTCGTTGGACGCGGCGACAATTCCTCCGTTGGATGACCTTTCGATCACCGTCACTTGTGCACTATTGGCTGCCAACAGACGCAGTTCCTCGCCTACCTTCGGGTTGGTCGAGCAATCGTCGATCAGAATCCATTCCCAGTCGTGCTCTGTCTGGACCAATACAGAGGATGCACATGACCGAAACGCTTCCAGCGGAGGATCGAAGACGGGTGTGATGATGGAGAAACGGGGCGGCATGTCAGCCTCGTTTGCGCAGAATTCGGCGAAGCGGTTTTGCAGGGCCAAGAAGGACTGCCCCGATCTTCCACGTCCGCGAGCTCAGGATCAGATCAATTTGATCCTCGAGCTGTTCGTTGCGCGCAACCACATGCTGGTGATTCAAGATTCCCATGGCTTCACTACGACGCGCATTGCCGACCTGGATCTTCTGAAGTTGTGCACGGAGCTCGCCCTCACGTACGAGGCAACCGATCAGTTCATCGCGCAGCCGCAAGACTTCAAGCCGAAGCTCTTCGACGTTCTCAGGCATAGATCCGGAGACGTGCTGCGGGCGGAATGCAACGTGCGCACTCGGATCGCCAGACGGGGCAACATGATCAGTAGAAGCGTCCATACCTTTGGTGGAAGATACCGGAAGAACCCCAGAAGATGTCCGGGTATTCGCACTGCCGGTTACGATTTTGTTCTTCGGCGGTCGTATTGACCCCCCTTTGGGCAAATGACAGCGTGATCAGTTCCGAGCTGATCACCTCGGCGGCAGCGTCCGAGGGGTGGTCGGTGAAGCTACACATCGTCTGACCGTTCGTGACGTGGTAGGCGACGCCGAAATCGTCGAAGTACACGTCGTAAGGGTCGAAGACCGTCACGGTTCCCGCGTGCTCGGAAGCGATCTCGTCCAGCATTGTGCGGTAGTCGCTCGTGTGGGTGTCGAATGCAGATCTCGTGATCTCGCAATTGTCGATGTCGCGATTCACCGCATCGATTTCCGCGGTGATCGATGGCTGATACCACTCGTAGGCGGGGTGGTCGATGAGCATGGGCACCGGTGCTCCGTTCTCATTGGTGCCCCCGATCATCAGCCAGCGCCCGCCGGGTTGCGAGGTCCGAATCACTCCGCCGATCAACGTGTAGGCCTTGCTGTCTCCGATCAGGGCGAATCGTGGAGTCTCGCGGGAATCTCGAAGGCAATGAGCCACCAAACTCTGGGCCTCGGGGTCCATGCCACATCCGTTCTCGACGACGTCATCGATCCCGTCCGGTTCACCGTCGTCCAGTGGCGGGTTCATGGTGACCACTCAGCGCGACGGTAACCCGTCGTTCTGGTGAGTCAAGACACCGACCGCGGCCACGGCGACCAAGGGAACCACCAACACCGCCATTTTGGTGCGCGTGTTCAGGCCAATCTCGAGGGGTGTCTCAATTAGTCGTTACGTGACGGCGGCCGGGTCGAATGAAAGAACGTCGATGGTCGTGCGAACCTGTGGTGTGGGGGTGGTGCCAGCGACAATGCGCGCGATGACCAGCGATGGCCGATGCCAGAGGTACAGCGGGTAACTGATCAGGCCGACCCAGACCAGCACCTTGTTGGACTGCAGGCGGGCGACCGGGTTCGACGCGCCGCCGCGGATGATCAATGCCGTGCCGATGGTGGGAAGGAGGGCGTTCCGTGAGGGGAATGGCGACGAAGCGTCGATGGTTGCCAGGGCGATGACGATCATGGTGACGCCGATCGAGGGAACGATGGTCCGCCACCGGATTCGTGCCAGTAGTTCGCCACCGAACATGGCCAGGAGACTGCCGATCATCAACCCCCAGAAGCGAGTGAGTGGGCTGTAGTACAGACCGGCCGACGACGAGCTCGTTTGGGCGATGCACGCGACGAAGGAGACCGCCCCCATGGGGAGGTCGGCCCCTTTCACGAGAGTTTCGCTTTTGGCCAACCGCCAGATCACGAATAGCCACACGATGTAGAACTGCTCCTCGATGCCCAACGACCACAGATGAGTGAGCGGTTTCGCCCTCGAGTCGACGTCGAGGTAACCCGCTTCGCGCCACAGAGCGAAGTTCGCCACGAACAGCACACCGGCCGCGATGTGCTTACCGAGCTGAGCGAACTCGACCTGAAGCAACGTGAGCCAGCCGATCACGTAGACCGACGCGAGGACCACGATCAGTGAGGGAAAGATCCGACGGGCGCGGCGAGCGTAGAAGTCCCGGAAGCCGAAGGTACCGGTGGCCGTTCCGCGCAGGATGATCCTAGTGATCATGAAGCCCGAGATGGCGAAGAACACGTCGACCCCGATGAAGCCACCCGGAATCATCCACGGGAAGGTATGCAAGAGCACCACGGACACGACGGCCACAGCGTGAAGCTCGTCGATGTCGGGTCGATAATCGGGTCCGGTCAGCGACTCACGTCTGGTCGTCGCTACGCCCGGGCATCGAACACCTTGTTTCGAGGGCCCGTGGACATCACACCTCTTCGGGGAGACGCCGGCCCATGCGATGGAAGATCCACCAACCCACCGTGAGGCTGACCGCGGCGGAAGCGAGCATCAACAGAAATCGAGTGAGAGACGGACAGCGGGCATCGTAGAGAAGGTCGCGATACGACGACACAAAGGCCCGCATGGGGTTGAGTCGGAGCAGCCGGTCGGCCCATTCGGGTGCACGGTCCTTGATGAGATCGGGTGAGTACACCACGGGCGTGAGAAAGAACCACACCTGGATGAAGATGGTCCAGAGGTAGGTCATGTCGCGGAAGTAGACGGATAAGGTGCTCAACGCCAGCGCGAATCCGCTGGCGAAGACGGCCAAGATCGCACTCACCACCACGACCAACGGGATCCACGGAAGGATCGGGCTGCCGGCGATCAGTAAGACCAGGCACAGCAGGCCCATTTCGATTCCGAATTGCACGCAGCCGTGCAAGGCGTTGCTGAACACCAGCACCTCGCGGGGGAACGCCACGCGCCGCACCAAACCGGAGTTGTTCGCGATGGCCCCTATACCCAGGTTGGTGACCAGAGCGAAGAAGTTCCACGGCAACAGCGCCGCCAGCAAGAAGTAGGCGAACCCGGTCAGCCCGCTGGGGTCACCAACGGGGGCCGTTGACTTGAACAAGACCCCGAACACGAACGAGTAGATCGCCACAGTGGCCAAAGGGTTGAGCATCGACCAGGTCCAGCCGAGAAACGAACGGCGGTACTTGGTGCGCAGCTCCCGCAATGTGAGATTCCACAGAAGCTCACGGGATTCGAAGACGCTGGAGACGGGAGACATGGCAAGCAGAAATATACTGAATTTCGGTCTCGCGGGGATCGGGTGGCCCGTATCCGAGGTGCGAATCGGCAAGACTGACGATCTATGTCGTCGGAAGCCGTCAACGTCTCGGGTCTGTGGAAGAACTTCCGGCTCTACCACGAGAGGAATCAGTACCTGAAGGCCGCAATCCTTCGTGGTCGTCGTGCCCGGTACGAAGAGTTCTGGGCGCTGCGCGGAATCGACTTCACGGTGCCCACCGGAACGACGTTCGGGGTTATCGGAAGCAATGGTTCGGGAAAGAGCACGTTGTTGAAGTGTCTGACCGGCATCCTCATGCCCAACAAGGGCTCCGTCTCGGTGAAAGGGAGAGTCTCCGCCTTACTGGAACTCGGCGCCGGATTCCATCCCGAACTGTCCGGCCGCGAGAACGTCTTCATGAACGGTGCCATTCTCGGATTGTCGAAAAAGGAGATCACCGCCAAGTTCGATGACATCGTGGATT
>Ga0194117_10001881_pt1 | contig 23253 bp, 21 predicted proteins | sample TA2MahsurfametaG_FD_160579 | JGI IMG/M metagenome (GOLD analysis project Ga0194117, IMG submission 160579) | Freshwater microbial communities from Lake Tanganyika, Tanzania - TA2015009 Mahale N1 surface | ecosystem: Environmental > Aquatic > Freshwater > Lake | place: Tanzania: Lake Tanganyika...
CGGCCCGGCACCGATGGCTCCAGGTGAACCAGCCTTCGGTACCGTCTACAGCGCACTGCCGCCCGGTTGCGTGTTCGAGCCCGTGAACAACCAGCCCTACTACCGTTGCGGGAGCTACTGGTATCAGGCGCAGTTCGGGCCCCAGGGCCCGCAGTACGTTTTCGTTGCGCCCCCGAGGAGCTACTGAACCGCGAAGTGCTGCCCTTAATCAACCCTCTTCGGCGTCTTTCGACGCCGACCACGGGCGACGCCAGAGGCGGCCGATGTGCATGAGCATCGGCGCAGCCACCAAAGCGAGCGCGAGGAGCAGAATGCTTCCCGAGATCGGGCGGGTGATGAAGGTCGTCCATTGCCCTTGCGAAATCGTCAGCGCCTGCCGCATCGACTGCTCGAGCATCGGGCCCAGGATAAGGCCCACCAGCAGGGGCGCCACTGGAAAGTCAAAGCGCCTCATCCCATATCCGAGGAGGCCAAAGGCAAACAGCAAGGCCACATCGAAGAGCGAGTTGCTTGCGCCATAAACGCCCGCGGTGGAGATGATCACGATGCCGGGGTAGAGCCACGCCGGTGGCACATGGAGCAGTCGCACCCAGAGCCCCACCAGCGGCAGGTTCAGCAAAAGCAGGATCACGTTGCCGATGAAAAGACTCGCAATCAGCGTCCACACCAGCGATCCCTGCTGGGTGAAAAGCATTGGGCCGGGCTGAATCCCGTAGCTCTCGAAGGCCGAAAGCATCACCGCCGCAGTGGCCGAGGTGGGAATACCCAGGGTGAGGAGCGGCATCAGTACGCCCGCCGCCGAAGCGTTGTTGGCCGCTTCGGGCCCTGCAACACCTTCAATGGCACCATGCCCGAACTCCTCGGGTCGGGAACTCAACTTGCGCTCGGCGTAATAGGAGAGCAGGGTGGGTACTTCGGCACCGCCCGCAGGAAGCGCACCGATCGGAAATCCGATCGCCGCCCCGCGCACCCAGGGCTTCCAGCTCCGCGCCCAGTCCTCCCGCGACAGCTTGAGGCTTCCGCTCACCCGCATCACTTCGGCATTTCCCTGGCGCCCCTGCCACGCCAGATACATCGCCTCACCCACAGCGAAAAGCCCAACGGCCGCGATCGTGACCTCGATGCCGTCGAGCAGTTCGGCCACGCCGAAGGTGAAGCGCGGCTGCCCGGTCTGCAGATCGATTCCCACAAGGCCAAGGAGCAGGCCCAGGCTGAGCGCAATCCTGCCGCGAAGCACCGAGCGACCGAGGACTGCCGACACCGCCACCAGCGACAGCACCATCAGGCTCGCGTACTCGGCCGGCCCGAAGGCGAGCGCCGCCTCTACGATGATCGGTGCAAAGAACGTGAGCGCAAGCGTGCCGATCGTGCCGGCCACAAAACTTCCGATTGCCGCAGTGGCGAGCGCTTGCCCGCCCCGACCACGGCGCGCCATCTTGTTGCCCTCGAGCGCGGTGATCAGTGTGGCCGATTCACCGGGCGTGTTGAGCAGGATCGAGGTTGTGGACCCGCCATACATTGCCCCGTAGTAGATGCCGGCAAAGAGCACGAACATGGCCGCTGCGGGCACCTTGAAGGTGAGCGGCAGGAGAAGCGCAATCGTGAGCGCCGGACCGATCCCGGGAAGTACACCCACGAGCGTACCGAGCAGGCAACCCGCAAAGCCGTAGAGCAGGATATCCGGTTGCAGCGCGGCACCAAAGCCCTGCAACAGCGCATCGAAGCTCGTCATGGGTTGCGGCTGCGCACGATCACCTGAAGCCTCAGATCCATCCGCGCAGGAGCGGCCCCAGCTGCACGCCAAGAAGGCGCGCAAAGACATACCAGACAACCACGGTAAACGCGCCGCCCACCGCGAGGTCGCTCAGCGGACGCTCCGAGGCGAAGGCACGCGCGATCGCGGCGAACGCCACGGTGCCGGCCGGGCCCAGACCAGCGGTGGGAAGGAGCACGCCGAAAGCGAGCAATCCGGTGGCAAACCAGCCGGTCCTGCGCCGGGCATGGGGCAGCGCCGACTCCTCGGGATCATGCGCTGCGTCCGGCGCACGCGTCCGCGCGTCGGCAAGCAGGTAGCCAAGCGCAAGCACAAGCAGCAATCCCGACAGAGCTGCAGGCATCGGGTGGGGCCCCACCTCGGCATACACAGGCGGCATCGGGATCACGCTGACCTGCCACGCCGAAAGCAGCGCAAAGACCAGCAGCAGTTGCCCCACGAGGCGGGTGGGCCTCATGCAAGTCCGAGGTCCTTGAGCACCGTCTCGGTGGCCGCAATGTCGGCGGCAAGCTCCTTGCCAAAGGCGTCGCCCGCTAGGAACACGTCCGTCCACTTGCGCTGCTGCAGGATGTCTTTCCAGGACGCCGAGGCGTGGATCCGCGTTACCAGCTGGATGAGCGCGTCGCGCTGGGCGGTTGAGATGCCCGGCGCACCAAACACGCCGCGCCAGTTGGCGGCCACCACATCCATACCCTGCTCCCGCAGCGTGGGCAACTCCACCCCGGGGATGCGTACCGAGCCCGATACCGCGAGCGGCCGCATACGGCCGGCCTTGATCTGCTCGGCAAACTCGGAGTAACCGCTGATGCCCGCAGTGACCTGTCCGCCCAGGATTGCCGCATTGGCCGGACCTCCCCCGGCGAAGGCCACATACGCCGCCTCGCGGGGATTTCGGCCCACAGCCCTAAGCATCATGCCGAGCAGGATGTGGTCGGTGCCGCCTGCGCTTCCGCCTGCCACACTCACTGCCTTGGGGTTGGCCTTGAGCGCCGACTCGAGGTCCTTGAAGCTCCTGATAGCCGAACTCGCTGGAACCACAATCACGCCCGCCTCCTCGGTGAGGCGGGCAAGCGGAGTGACGTCTCGGATGGTGACCGGACTCTTGTTGGTGATCCCGCCTCCCACCATCACCGAACCGCCCACCATGAGCGCATTACCCGCGCCCTTGCGCTGATTCACGAACCGGGGCAATCCAACCATGCCGGCGGCTCCGCCGACATTCTCGAACTGGAAACTGCCAACCAGCCCCTCATCGCGCGCGGCTTTTTCGATTGAACGGGCTGTACCGTCCCAGCCGCCCCCGGGAGCAGCGGGCACAAACATGAAGATCGACTCGAAGAGCGGTGCCGCAGGCAGGGGCGCAGGAAGCAGCGCTGCAAGTGCAGCCAGCCCGGCAAGGCCGAGCATGTCCCGCCGCGCATTCCTGCCGGCATCGCTGGCAGCATTCCGGGCGTTATCCCGGGCGGTATTCCGGGACGCAGCCCGGTGCAGGTCGCGGGATGGCTGCCAGTGCCCATCCCCTGCCCGGTCGCGCTCTGGCGGTCGGCTGGTCCCGGGAGCCTCGCAAGGGCTGGTGACGGTGATCGATGCTGGAAGTGATCGCATGGGGGGTCTCCTGAGCTTGTGTTGGGTTTTCGCGCAGTTTGCCCGGAAATCCGTGCTCCGGGTTGGGTTGGACCGCAGCCGCGCGTGAAACCGATTCACATGGAAGCCTGGGACGCGGGGGAGGTGTCTGGATGGAGCCGTCCAGTGGGAGGCGTCTGGGGGGAGGCGTCTGGGAGGCATCTGAAAAAAGGCAGCACCGTTACACTCCACCACCATACCTCCCGCACCCCTTTGAACCGCCCTGAAGCTATGGACTCTCGCCCTCCGTCCGAGGCTGCCCCAACCGCAGAGCACCTTCTTTCGCAAGCAGCCGTTGAATTGGAGGCGCCCGACATCCGGGGCTACCGAAAGCTTCACCCCTTCTGGCCAGGGATCGACTATGTGATCCGGCTGCAGTCGCCCCGCCCCGGCCCGCATGTGCTGATCCAGGCGCTCACCCATGGCAATGAACTTTGCGGCGCAATCGCGATCGACTACCTGATGCGCGAGAGCATCCGGCCGGAACGCGGGGTGCTCTCGTTGGTCTTTGCCAACGTCGAAGCGTATCGGCGCTGGGATCCCGAGCATCCGCACAGCAACCGTTATTGCGACGAAGACTACAACCGGGTCTGGTCCGACGACGTGCTCAACAGTACGCGCGACTCGATCGAACTGCGGCGCGCCCGGGCGCTTTGTGCCTACATCGACAGTGCCGACTTTCTGCTCGATCTCCACTCGATGAGCGCCCCTTGCGAGCCGCTGATGGTTTGCGGCGTACGCGAGGGCGGCGGACTCAAGGCGGTGGAGCTTTCCCGCGCGCTCGGCCTGCCCCGATGGCTGATGATGGACACCGGGCATGCTGCCGGCCTGCGGATGATCGAGCGTCGCGCCTTCGCGGATCCGCATGCAGGCGCGGTGGCCGTGCTCCTCGAGGCCGGCCAGCACTGGGAAATGAGCACTGCCCAGGTTGCGATCGACCTCAGCCTGCGTTTTCTTGCGCATACCGGCACAGTCCCCCCGAGGTGGGCGCAGTCGCGGTGTGTACTGCCCACCACGCACCAGCAGGTGATCCAGGTTACCGAGGCGGTTACTGCGCAGAGCCTCGACTTCGTGTGGCTGGGCGAGTATCAGGGGCTCGAGATCGTTCCGGATCAGGGCACACCGGTTGCGCGCGACGGAGACCTCAGCATCTGCACACCCTACCCTGACTGTGTACTCGTGATGCCCACGCGGGCGCGGTTTGCGCCCGGCCAGACGATGCTGCGTTTCGGGCGTTTGCTCTGAAGCATGCTGGCGCGCACGGCAGGAATGCTCGCGCGCTGGAGCGGCAGGCTGGCGGCGCTCCTCGGGCTTGGATTTCTCTTCCTGCTGCTGCTGATCGCAGGCTATGTGGTTCTGGCCTGGCCGCGCCCCACCGAAGGCCTGACGCTGCAAGGCTTGCGCGGCACTGTAGCGGTGCGTACCGACGATGCCGAGGTGATCCACATCGAGGCGCAGAGCACGCGAGACCTCTGGTTTGCGCTGGGGGCGGTGCATGCGCGTGACCGGCTATGGCAACTCGAGATCAATCGCAGGATCGCGCAGGGAAGGCTCTCCGAACTCTTTGGCGAGGCAACGCTCGACACCGACCGCTTCCTGCGCACCCTTGGACTTCTCGAGGCCGCCAGAGCCCAGCTCGAAGGCGCAAGCCCTGAGCTTCGCGAGCAGTTGCAGGCCTACGCCGATGGCGTGAATGCCTGGGTTGCGCAAATGCGCATCCTTCCACCCGAATTCCTCTTGCTCAAGTCCTCGGTCGAGGGGCCCTATGTGGAGCCTTACCGGCCCGAGGACGCCCAGGCGTGGTCGCTGGTGATGGCGCTCGACCTGGGGGGCAACCATCAGCTTGAAGCGGCTCGCCTCGAACTCGCGCGCTTTCTCGGGCGTGACCGGCTCGGCTTGCTGATGCCACCCGCGTTGACCGATCTCGGCGCCTGGTACCGCGCGCTCGGGGTATACCGGTCCCCGGTCGAGACGAGGCCGGTTCAGCGTACCGGGTCCTCCACCGAAGAGGGCTTTGCCGAGATCGGGCGCTCGCCGGAGGGGCGCGGTTCCAACGGCTGGGTGATCGACGGCAGCCGAAGCGCCAGTGGCAAGCCGCTTCTCGCCAACGATCCGCATCTAGGGTTGAGCGCACCGTCGCTTTGGCAGGTCGCGCATTTGCGCGCCCCGGGTATCGATGTGATCGGAGGCGTGCTGGTGGGATTGCCGGCCGTGGTTCTCGGCCGCACTGCGGGTGTCGCGTGGGGATTTGTCAACACCGGCCCCGACGTCCAGGACCTGATGCTCGAGCAGCTGCACCCCACCGACCCCTCGCGCTACCGCATCGCGCCCGACGGTCCGGAACACAGCGCCTACGCGCACTTCAGCGAACGCGAGGAAGTGATCCAGGTACGCGGTGGTGCTGCCCAGACGCTGACCGTACGGCACTCGCGCCACGGCCCGGTGATTTCAGGGGTGCATCGCTTTCTTGCGCGCGAAGTCGAAGCTTCGCGGTACGCCGTGGCGCTGCGCTGGAGTGCACTCGATCGCGAAAACCGCACCCTCGAGGCCTCCCTGGGCATGATGCGCGCCGAGTCGGTGGCGCAGTTGCGCGAAGCGCTTCGCAGCTACTGGGCGCCCGCGCAGAATGTGGTGATGGCCGATACCTCCGGCGAGGTGGGCTTTCAGGTTGCAGGCGCCATCCCGCGCCGCAACCCGCTGAACCCGGTTGCCGGGATTGCACCGGTGCCCGGTTGGGATCAGCTGTACCGCTGGCAGGGATACCACGAGTTTCGGCAGCTTCCGCGGCGCACCACCGAGGAGATCCGCCTGCAAGGCGGGGTGCATGCCAGTGCCAACGAAAAGCCGATCGACGAGGGCCAGAAGTTGAGCTTCGGGGAGGACTGGACCCGCCCCGACCGCAAGTTGCGCATCGTTGCCTTGCTCGCCGCCACGCAGGCGCATGACCTGGGTAGTATGCGCAAAATCCAGGCCGACCACTACGCAGCGTCGCTGCACACGCTGATCGGGTCACTCGGCGCACCGACGAGCCAGCACCGTCTGCACGAGAGCGCCTGGCCACTCCTCCAAGGCTTCGACGGCCGGATGGATCGGCGCAAGGTCGGCCCAACGCTTGCCACAGCCTGGGTCGACGAACTCACCCGCCTCGTCTTCGCCGACGAGATCGGCGAGGCGCGCTGGACCGAGCACTATGGGCGACGCGATTTTCGTTCGGCGCTCGAAGCAGTGATCGCCAGGCGCGACACGCTCTGGTGCGACGATCGCACGAGCAGCAACATCGAGCGTTGCGAGACGATGATTGCGCAGGCCTGGGATGCGGCCCTCGAGGCGCTGAGCGCTCGCCTGGGCAACGACCCGAAGTCCTGGACCTGGGGCCGGGCGCATCAGGCGGTGAGCGTTCATCGTCCGTTTTCGCAGATTCCCGGCCTTCGGCAACTCTTCGAGTTGCGGGTCGCCAGCGACGGCGACACCTACACGGTCAATGCCGGACGCCTGAGCCTGTCGCACCGCGAAGACCCCTACCGCAACCAGCACGCGCCCAGCCTGCGGTTTCTGCACGACCTGTCTCAGCCCGAAGCATCGCGTTTCGTGATGCACAGCGGTCAGTCGGGCTGGGTGTTTACCCCGGCCTACCGCAACATGCTCGGGCGGTGGTCGCAGGTTGAGGACCTGCCGCTGCGCATGAATCCGCCCGAGGAGGCGCTGGTAAGGCAAGAACGCTGGCACCCGGCGGCTGCGGCACCGCGCTGACGCGCAAGGCTCCGCAGCAGCGTCGTCACACCAAAGAGCGAGGATCCCGAAGCACCGCGCGCGCGTTGGCGCGACTACAGTTTGTAGTACACCATTTGCTGGGTACTCGCCAGCAGGTCGCCTTTGCGTGACCACACGAAAGCATGTTGATCGAAGAATCCGCGGTGGAAACGGTTGGCGCCCGCCTCACCGAGCAGGTAGTCGCTGCCGATGGCATCGAGTTCCTGCTGTGACGCCTGAAAGTGAATGCTCATGCTGATCGTGCCCACCGGCACCCAGACAGGACGGCGCACGAAAAGCCGCGGAAAGAAGATGTCGCAAAGCGAGGCAAGCCCTGGAAAATCGAGCCCACGCAAAGGTTCGTCGCGCATCCAGAGCAGACTCTCGGAGTGTTGAGCGGCTGGCGAATCCACACGCGCAAGCGCCGACGCCAGCGACTCGGCATCGCTCGCCCGGCCCCGCATGCGCATCGGCCCTCTGGCATAGCGCAGATCGAAGCTGTTCACCCAGACGGGCGCTTCCTCGCGCCGGAAGCGCTCGAGCGTCTCTGGCGCGGGGCAACCGGGCATGCTGCGCTCCTGATGCCCCCAGGTCTGGCGACGGACCGCCGTGATCAGCATCCCGGTCATCACGGTCTGCTCCGCTCCGGGTTCTCCCTGCAGCATGTCGATCGACCAATGCTGGGTGCTGCGGTTGCTGCGGCGCACCTTGGTGTGAACCAGAATCGGCCCGTCGGCGATCGGCGCGGTGTAGTGCAGCGTGAAGGAGAGCGGATCGCCAAGGCGTCGCGGATCGAGCATCACGGCCTGCAGCATCTGTCCTGCGGTCACGCCTCCGTAAGGGCCCACCATGTTCCGGTAATAGGGGTGGGATCTGGCCAGCCAGCGGCCTTCGCCCTCGTCGGGCTTGGGCTCGACATGCTGCGGATCGCTGGGCTTTCGATCGTTGGGCGGCTGGCCGTTGGGCTTGGGCTCGACATGCTGCGGATCGTTACGCTGCGGGTCGGCGGGCCGCAGGTCGATGGCCTCGTCGAAGGGGTGGCGGGAAGTTGTGGGCATCGGAGCAGGGATCGGAGGGTTTGACGGGAAGGGCTCAAGAGGCGCAACCCGCTGCCGGGCGGCACCTTGCATGCCGCAAGCTGCCGATGGGGGGTGGGCACCTTGCAGCTTGCGGCGTATATTCTGCGGGTTGGGAGGGCTTTGACGATGGATTTACAGCTGCGGGGAAAGACCGCGCTTGTCACAGGCGCCTCTTCGGGAATTGGGAGGGCCATCGCACGGCTTCTGGCGCTCGAGGGCACGCGGGTGGCCGTCACCGGTCGCCGACACGATGAGCTCGGGGCGCTCGCGCGTGAAGTAACCGCCGCAGGTGGGTATCCGCCGGTTTGCATTGCGCAGGACTTTCTCGAGGAGCGTGCTGCGGCGCAGATTGCCTCGCAGGCCCTCGCGGCCCTGGGCTCGGTGTCGGTCCTGGTGAACAACGCAGGCGGTTCGCGTCCTTTCAGGCTGGACGCGCAGGAGGATCAGTGGAACGAAGCCTTGACGCTCAACTTCACCCGCCACCGCCAACTGAGCAGCGTCCTGCTGCCGCAGATGATCGAGGCGGGCTGGGGGCGGGTGATCAACATCACCGGCAAATCCGAGCCAGAAGGGATCAACGGTGCGTTTTGCGCAAAGGCCGCCATGCATGCCTGGGCCAAGGGTTTGTCGCGCGAGGTGGGCAAGCACGGCATCACGGTGAACTGCATTCCCCCGGGACGTATCCTGAGCGACCAGATCCTGCGCAACTACACGCCCAAGTATCGGCAATGGCAATCGGAGCACGAAATTCCGGTGGGCCGTTATGGTGATCCCGAAGAGCTCGCGGTGCTCGCGGTCTTTCTTGCCTCGCCGCTTGCCGCCTACATCACCGGGGCGGTCATCCCGGTGGATGGCGGACTGCGCAGATACCAGTTCTGAGCGCGCAGGGATCAGGGCTGACCATACCGATGCAGGCACGGACGACGCAAAGAACGTATTGCGCAGAGACCTCTATCCGCAAGGTGTCGAAGCAGGACATGGCCCGGGGACGCTGAGCCGTGATCGGTTGCCGACTCAGCAAGACACGCTCGTGAAGGAAGGAGACAAGCGGATGAAGAACAGGAAGACCCGATGGCCGGATCGCTGCCGGCGCAGGCTGTTGCGCGGCACTGCACTCACCGCTGCGGTTCTGCTCGGCCGTGCGCATGCGCAGCAGCAAGCCTGGCCCAACAAGTCGATCCGGCTGGTTGTGCCCTTTGCCCCGGGAGGTACTTCGGAAATCGTTGCCCGGGCAGTTGCCGCAGAACTCACGCGGATCCTCGGACAAAACGTCTATGTCGAGAACAAGCCCGGCGGTGCCGGCACGATCGCGATGACCGAGGTGGCGCGTGCCGCGCCCGACGGCCATTCACTCATCCTGGGGCATGTCGGCACCCTGGCGGTCAATCCCTTCGCGATGGCGCGGCAGCCCTACGACGTCAACCGCGACTTCCAGGCGGTGTCCTTGCTCGCCCGGGTCCCCAACCTCTTTGTCGTGCATCCATCGGTGCCGGCGAAGAATCTGCGCGAGTTTGTGGATCTGGCGCGCAAGAAACCGGGCGCCCTCAACTACGGTTCGGCAGGCAACGGAAGCGCGGGGCATCTCGCCTTCGAGTATCTGCAACTCGTTACCGGCATGGAACTCACGCACATCCCCTACCGCGGCACCGGACCTCAGCTGGTCGACCTGCTGGCCGGGCGCACCGAGGCGTCTTCGGCGGGCGCTCCTGCCCTGCTGCCGCACATCCGCGAGGGCAAGTTGCGTGCGATTGGGGTGGGAATGCCGCAGCGGATCGCGGCGCTTCCGGATCTGCCCACGGTGGCGGAACAGGGCTACCCCGGATTCGAAACCTCGCAGTGGTACGGCATCCTCGCACCGTCCGGTGTCCCCAGGGAGATCGTGTTGCGCCTTGCGAGCGCAGTCAACGAAGCGATGAAGGCCAATGCGATCACCGAGCGCTTTGCCAAGGACGATGCAGTGGCCGGTGGCGGCAGTCCCGAAGACTTCGGGCGCTTCATTCGCGCCGAACAGGAGCGCTGGGCGACCGTGGTGAAGAAATCCGGGCTCAAGCTCGACTGAGCCGCTGCCGTGGCGCTCCTGGAGTCACAGCGCGATGCGATCGGTGGCGCTTCGCCTGATCGTGCGGACGGGGCTTTGCCGCGTCGAATCAACAGCGACGCTCTCCGGGCACCGGCCACAACCTCGGCACGTCCCACCGAGCGTCGGGTCGATGTGCTGGTGATTGGGGGTGGCAACGCAGCGCTTTGCGCCGCGCTCAGCGCTTCGCAGGAGGGTGCGGAGGTGCTGCTCCTCGAGGCATCGAGCCGCGCGCAGCGTGGCGGCAACACGGTACACACGCGCAATATCCGCTGCATGCACAACGCACCCGAGGATGTACTCCTCGAGCACTACACCGAGGAGGAGTATCTGCAGGATCTCCTGCGGGTAACCCGCGGAAGGACCGATCCAGCGCTTGCCCGCCTGCTGATCCGGGAGTCAGCGCGCTGCAGGCCCTGGATGCGGCAGCACGGTGTGCGCTTTCAGCCGGCGCTCGGGGGCACGCTCCACCTGTCACGGACCAACGCTTTCTTTCTCGGCGGAGGCAAGGCACTTGCCAACGCCTACTACCGCAGCGCCGAGCGTGCCGGAGTACAGATCCGCTACAACGCCCCGGTCGTGAGCTTCGCACGGCAGGGTGGGCGGCTGGCTGCCGTGGGCATCGGACGCGCAAACGACGCCGAACTCGACGAGGTGGAGGGCGCGCTGCCGCTTGTGGAACGCGTGCAGGCGCGCAGCGTGGTGCTGGCCAGCGGTGGCTTCGAGTCCAACCTCACCTGGCTTGGCGAGGTCTGGGGCGATGCTGCCGCCAACTTCCGCATCCGCGGTTCGCGCTTCAACCGTGGACGGGTGCTGCGGCAGATGATCAACGCCGGCGCAACCGCAATCGGGGATCCCAGGCAATGCCACGCCGTGGCGATCGACGCGCGCGCGCCCCTGTACGACGGCGGGATCGTCACCCGGGTCGATTGCGTGTCGCTCGGTATCGTCGTGAACACCCGAGGGGAGCGCTTCTACGACGAGGGGGAGGATTTCTGGCCCAAACGCTATGCGATCTGGGGACGGCTGGTTGCAGTACAGCCTGGCCAGCTTGCATGGTCGGTGATCGATGCCAAGGCGTCCGGTCGCTTCATGCCGCCGGTCTTCCCCGGGGAGGAGGCGGGCGATCTCCACACCCTTGCGCGCAAGATGGGCGTTCCGGTTGAGGCCTTTCTCTCCACCGTACGGACCTTCAACGACAGCGTCGTGCCGGGCACTTTCAACCACGCGCAACTCGACGACTGCCGCACCGAGGGCTTGAGCCCTCCAAAGACGCACTGGGCACAACGGATCGATACGCCGCCCTTCCGGGCCTACCCCCTGAGGCCAGGCATCACTTTCACCTACCTCGGACTGAAGATTCACGAGGACGCGCGGGTGGAGGGCTTCGAGAATGTCTTCGCGGCGGGCGAGATCATGGCGGGCAACGTGCTCGGCGAAGGCTATGTGGCCGGCATCGGGATGACAATCGGTACGGTCTTTGGCCGGATTGCGGGCCGCAATGCAGCAAAGTGGGCGCACGGTGTTGGGCGTGACGGCACTGTTGCCGGTGCTGGATCGCGCTGCCGATAGCGCTTCGATCAATTGCCCCCACGCGCTGCCATTCGCGCTTCGATCAACCTCCCCTGCGCGCTGCAACTGCAATGACTGAAACCCGGTTTCGCAGCATCCTCCTCACCCCTGCACAGTCCGAGGGCGCGCGGGTGATGAGCATCTGCAACGCCTGCCGCTACTGCGAGGGTTATTGCGCAGTGTTTCCGGCAATGGAACGGCGTCTCGACTTCCATGCGGCCGACCTCGACTACCTTGCCAACCTCTGCCATCACTGCGGAGCCTGCTACCGCGCTTGCCAGTATGCGCCGCCGCACGCTTTCGCTGTAAACGTGCCGCGTGCACTGGCGAGCATCCGTGGCGAGAGTTATGCACACTACGCCTGGCCCGCCGGTTTTGGCCGACTGTATGCGCGGCAGGGTGCCGCGATGGCGTTTGCGCTCACCCTTGCTCTTTCGATCGTTTTCTTCGTGGCCAACGCGCTCGTGGGGTCGACCGCCACGGCGCAGGCAGCGGGCTTTTATGCGGTGATCCCGCACGGAGTGATGGTCACGATCTTTGGATCGGTGTTCGGTTTTTCGCTGTGCGCGATGGCGGTTTCGGCCTGGCGTTTCTGGAAGGAACTGCCGGTTGCCGCGCAACCGGGCGCTGGACGCGATGCCTTCGACGCGATCCTGCGTCTGCGCCACCTCGACGGGGGTGGAGAAGGCTGCGCGCAGGGCGGGGAGGCACCGGGTGCAGCGCGGCGGCACCTGCACCATGCGGTCTTTCATGGATTTCTCCTGTGCCTCGCCTCCACTTCAGTGGCCACGCTCTACCACTACGGTTTCGGGTGGCAGGCACCCTATCCCGTCCTGAGCGTGCCGGTCGTCCTCGGCACGGTGGGCGGGGTGCTCATGACGCTCGGGGCTGCCGGCCTGCTCTGGATGCGGCTGCGCCGCGACCCCCGCCTCGGCGATCCTCGGCAATTCCCGATGGACGTGGGCTTTGTGGGGCTGCTCCTTTGGGTGGCAGTGAGCGGCCTGGTGCTGCTCGCGCTGCGTGAGACCCCGGCGATGCGTTTCTGGCTGATCGCACATCTCGCGGGTGTGCTGGCCTTCTTTCTTCTCATGCCCTACTCGAAGTTTGTCCACGGCATCTACCGGAGCCTGGCCGTGCTCAAGCATGCGCGCGAACAGAGAACACCCAATCCCTTCGGGCTTGCCGAGGGTTGAGGGTCGGAGCCAAAGCTACTCGGGCGCCCGCCCCCTGCCTTGCATGCACAGGCCCTCCAGACAAGCCACAGCGATCGACGCTGCAGCGACCCAAGCCGCGTCACACGCGGCAATGTCGCGGGCGCTCGCCTTCATCGCAGGATGCGAGACCTCATGGTCGCGCAACACCTCGCCCCCCTGGGGGATTCACGCCGACGATCCGCCGCCCTACAACCGTCTCTTTGGGCCGGTGTTTCCACGTGGCGGGGTTGCCGCTCTGGTCCTGCGCGGGGGCCGCGAACTCGGGCGCCTCGGCACCATCGAGCGCGCCGACCTCACCTTCAGCGTTGCCAAGACCTACCTGGCGCTGATCGCCGGCGTGGCGCACGACATCGGACTTCTCCAGGATCCCGACGAGGCGGTCGTGAAGCGCTGCCCGGGGATCGGGTTTGAGAGCGATCACAACCGATCGATCACCTGGCGACAACTGCTGCAGCAGACCAGCGAATGGGAGGGGACCTGCCTGGGCATCCCCGAGCAGGTGGACCGCTGGCGATGGCTCCAGTACCAGCCCGGCGAGCCGCTGGGACGCAAGGGCGGGTTCCGCAAGCTGCAGCCGCCAGGGAGCTTCTTCGAGTACAACGACGTGCGTATCAACCAGCTTTCGCTTGCCCTTCTGCACCTTTTGAAAAAGCCCCTCCCCGCGTTCTTTCGCGAGCGGATCCTCGAGCCTTGCGGCTGCTCCGACCCCTTCCGATGGGACGGCTATGCGCAGGGAATGACTGTGGTGGGCGGTGTCGGGATGTTGTCGGTGCCTGGCGGCAGCCATTGGGGCGGCGGGGTCTCGATCTCCGCCCGCGATCAGGCGCGGATTGCCCAGATGATGCTTGCCAACGGCGTGGGGTCGCACGGCGCGCGTGTGATCTCCTCCGGTTGGCTCGCCGAAATGCGCAAGCCCTGCGCGGTGGCGCCCTTCTACGGCATGCTGTTGTGGCTCAACACTGCGCGGGCGATCTTTCCAAGCGCCTCCGAGCAGGCGTCGTTTGCGCTCGGCGCGGGATCCTCGGTGGTCTGGATCGACCCTGGCCTCGAACTCGTCGTGGTGCTACGCTGGATCGAAGCCACGCAGACCAACGCCTGCCTTGCCGCAATCCTCGCCGCGTTGCCAGGCTGAGGAGCGAGCCACCCCGCCTGCTGTCTGCTGTTCACCCCGGAGAATCCCTGATGCAAGCGCCCACGATGAGCGGGTTCGGCAACGAATTCGCAAGCGAAGCCCTTCCTGGAGCCCTTCCCCAGGGACGTAACTCGCCGCAGCGTCCCGCCTACGGGCTCTACCCGGAACAGATTTCGGGGACTGCGTTCACCGCGCCGCGCGATCGCAATCTGCGCACCTGGATGTATCGGCTTCTACCCTCGGTCCGACACGGTTCCTATCGGCCCTGGAATGCACCCGCTGCGCTCGTTTCGCCTGCGGTTTTGCCGGTGAGCCCGCAGCAGCAGCGCTGGAACCCGATTGCCTTCCCGGTGGAACCCTGCAACTGGCTCGAGTCGCTGCACCGGATGGTGATCAACGGCTCGCCGCAGGCACGGCAGGGCTGCGCGATCTATCTCTATGCGGCCAACACCTCCATGGACAAGGTCTTCTTCCAATCGGCCGACGGGGAGTGGCTCATTGTTCCCCAGGAGGGCGCCCTGGAGCTTCGCACCGAGCTCGGCTGGCTCACGATCGGCCCGGGCAGCATTGCGGTGGTTCCCCGCGGGATCCGTTTTCAGGTCGCACTCGGCGGGCCGCGCGCCCGGGGCTATGCGTGCGAAAACTGGGGAGCACCGCTGCGGCTCCCCGAACTGGGGCCGATCGGCGCAAACGGGCTTGCCAACCCGCGCGACTTCGAAGCACCCCATGCACGCTTTGTGGACGAACAGGGTCCGCATGGACTCATCACCAAGTTCCTCGATCACTGGTGGCAATGCGAACTGCCCGGCAATCCGCTCAACGTGGTGGCGTGGCACGGCAATCTCGCACCCTACCGCTACAACCTCAAGCGCTTCAACACCATCAATACTGTGAGCTTCGACCACCCAGATCCGTCGATCTTCACCGTGCTCACTTCGCCCACCGACTCCCCGGGCACTGCCAATCTCGACTTCGTGATCTTCCCGGAGCGATGGATGGTAGCCGAGGACACCTTCAGACCTCCATGGTTTCATCGCAATGTGATGAGCGAATTCATGGGACTGATCGAGGGCAGCTACGACGCCAAGCCCGACGGATTCGTGCCGGGTGGCGCAAGCCTTCACCCCTGCATGAGCGCGCACGGCCCCGATGCCGAAGCGCTACGGCGTGCCACCGAAGCCGAACTCGCCCCGCACAGGCAGCGCGACACGCTCGCCTTCATGCTCGAAAGCGCCACCGCCTTCCAGCCCACGGTGTTCGCAATGCGCTCGAGGTTGCGTCAACCCGGCTATCTGGCGTGCTGGGAGGGACTGGTCGTGCGTCAACCCGAGGCTCTGCGCACCGCAGCCTTCTCGATGGGAACAAGCGAAGGATCGAGTGCCTCGCGACCGTCGAACACGAAACAGTTTCCGCTGTAGTGCCTCGATCCCACCGCATCGAAGTACCCGAGGATTCCGCCTTCGAGCTGATAGCTGTGCTTCAGTCCTGCAGACTTCAGAAAGAGTCCGGCCTTTTCGCAACGGATGCCGCCGGTGCAAAAACTCACCACCGTCGTTCGCCCCAAGGCCTCCAGATGCGGCGCAACCCTCGAAGGAAAATCGCTGAAGCGGCGCAGCCCCAGCGATAGCGCGCCGCGAAAGCTGCCGTAGTCCACTTCGAAGGCGTTTCGGGTGTCGAGGAGCCGCACCGGCCGGCCCTCGTCGTCGCAACCCAGGTCAAGCCAGCGCGCAAGCCTCACCGGCGATACTGCACAGGCACGCCCTGCGGCCGGGGCGAGTTCCGGGCGGTTCATGCGGATGATTTCCGCCTTGAGCCTCACCTGCATCTTGCCAAAGGGCTGCGTGGCCGACCAGCTTCGCCGGGTGGCAAGCCCACGAAACCGCGCGTCGGCACCCAGTTCAACCAGCCAGGTCTCGACCTGCTCCGGCACGCCTGCAACAAAGAGGTTGATGCCTTCGGGCGCGATCAGTACGGTTCCGCGCAGATCCAGTGCGCGCGAGCGCGCGCGCAATCGGGCACCCAGGGTTGCACCATCGTGGATCGCAACGAAACGGTAGGCAGCAATGTTGATGAACCGACGCGCGTCGGCCACGGCAGGGCGCATTCCTTCACTCTCCTGATGCCGCACCGATTCTGGCATAGTCGCTCCGGACGCCATCCGTCGGCGAATTCCGGGGCGATCCGGCGCCGTCCGTGACGCCCCGCGTGTACCTGTGCCGTTCCATGCGGCCCTGTGTCGTCTTCGTGGAGTACCCAGTGACCGAAGCACTTCCCTTGTCCAAGGATGTTGTCGACCTGCTCGGCGCGGTCACAACCGCAACGCTCACCACCCTTCTCCTCAAGAAGGGTCTGCGCAAGGTCTGGATGCGGGGCACCCGGCCAATCCGCGCGGGCCAGGGCCGCAGGGTGGGGCGTGCGTTCACCCTGCGCTTTGTGCCCTCGCGTGAAGACCTCGCCACCCCGGAATCATGGTCCTCACCGATCTCCACCCGTGCGGCCATCGAGGCGATGCCGCAGGGCTGCGTTGCAGTGGTCGACGCGATGGGCCTTGTCGACGCGGGCATCTTCGGCGACATCCTTTGCGCACGGATGGCCCGCCGCGGGGTGGCGGCGCTCGTGTCCGACGGAGTTGTCCGCGACCTCAGCGGCGTGCTCGCAACGGGCCTGCCGGTGTGGTGCCAGGGCGCCAGCGCTCCGCCTTCGGTGGCCGGCCTTACCTTCGTCGCCTGGCAGCAGACGATCGGTTGTGGGGGCGTAGCCGTCGTCCCCAACGACATTGTCGTGGCCGACGACGATGGGGCGGTGCTGATTCCGCAGTCGATGCTGGAGGCGGTGCTGCGCGAAGCGCCCGAGCAGGAGCGACTCGAAGCCTGGATCATGCGCGAAGTGGAAGCGGGCGCCGCACTGCCCGGCCTCTATCCACCGGATGCTGCACAGCGTGCCCGCTACGAGGCGACCCGGAACGGTACCGAAGGCAGGGAGCAGCACGGGTAGGCTGGATATCGCTGGCGCTCAGGCGCTCGATAAAGTACCCCTGCGGTATGGCCGTTTACTAGCCGTGTAAGGGCGGAAATGAGGAGATTGCGGTGATGGATTCAGGCAACGCTGATCTCGTGCAGCCGGTAGGCGTGGTCAATGCCGGGGCGCGCGCCCGCGAGATCCGCGAGATCGAAGCGCGGGAGTCCTCGCTCGCTGCGCCGCGCCGCGAACCGCCCCCCGCACTCAAGGTCGAGCCAGCGGTTCGGGTCGACCTGTTGCGTGAGGCGCGCAACGCCGTGGCTATGGATGCCATCGGCCAGGTTCCGGTGCAGGCAATCGAGCAGCAGCTGGCGCAACGCAAGCTCGAGTTCACCGAACAGGCGCTGGCACGCGCCGCCCAGTCCGAGCAGAACCTGAATCAGGCAAGCGAAGCGATGTCGGCCGACCGCATGCAGGACCTCGCCCAGCGGGAAAAGGTGCAGGCGCTTATCAAGTCCGACGCACCGCAACCGAAGAAAGAGGTGGCCGTTGAGCAGGGTCAGCTGTACCTCTGACCCCTCGCGCTGCCCGCCTTGCACATCCTGCCGAGGCTTTCGTGAGAATCGGCTGCGGTGGATCGTGGCGAAGTTCGTGGCGCGCTTCGCGGCGATCTTCCTGGCGCTCCTCGTGGCCGCCGCCCATCCCGCTGCACACGCCGGGCCGCACGAGCATGGCGTGGCAAGCCTCGAGTTGAGCGTCGACGGCAGCACACTCCTCGTGAGGTTCAGCTCTCCGCTCGATAATCTTCTCGGCTGGGAACGCGCACCGCGCAACGAACAGGAGCAACGGCAGTATGCGGCGCTGCGCGCGGAGTTGGCGCAACCGGCGGTGATCCTGAGCATCCCCGAGGTCGCGGCATGCCGCCTCGAGAGTGCCACGGTCAGCGATCCCCACCTGAAGTCCTCGAGCGATCCGCACAAGGATCTCGAGGCCGAGTGGAACTTTCGTTGCGGCGCTGCGGCCTCGCTCCGTACAATCACGATCAACGGCTTTGACCGCTTCAAGCGCCTCCGCCGGGTGGATGCTTTTTACGCTCTTCCCGGGAAAAGCGGGAAGAGTCGGCTCACAGGGCGGCAGAGGGAATTGAAGCTTCCCTGAAGCTGCGCAGTCGATTGCACCCAGCTTTCGGGCCTGGTCCAACGAAAACAAGGAGTCTCAGAATGGCACGGGAATTCAGCTTCGAGCGACCCGACGGTACGCGTTGCGGCGGGTACTTGTCGACACAGCGGGCACACAGGTCCGGTGTGGTCGTGATTCAGGAATGGTGGGGTCTCAACGACCAGATCTGCGGGATCGCCGACCGCCTTGCACGTGCGGGCTACAACGCGCTTGCGCCCGACCTCTACCAGGGCCGCGTGACCGAGAAACCCGACGAAGCCAATCATCTGATGGGCGCCCTCGACTTCCCTGGGGCAACGCACCAGGACATCCGCGGGGCGGTGCGCTACCTCAAGGCAAACGGCTGCTCCAGGGTGGCGGTGATGGGGTTTTGCATGGGCGGAGCCCTCACCATCGCCTCAGCGGTCCACATCCCGGAAGCCGACGCCGGAGTGTGCTTCTACGGGATCCCTCCCGGGGAGTTCGCCGACCCGGCGAGTATCCGCATACCGATCCAGGGGCACTTCGCCAACCGCGACGACTGGTGCACTCCTGCGGCTGCCGATGCGCTCGAGGCGTCTCTCAGAGCCGCAGGGGCGGTTTTTGAACTCTTCCGCTACGACGCCAACCACGGCTTCTGCAACGAACGCTCAAGCCTCAACTACGATGTGGCGAGTTGTCAACTGGCCTTCGAGCGGCTCGAGGCATTCCTCGCCCGGCACCTCGGTCACTAGGCGGACCTCGGAGGATCCGCCAGAGGCCTGGGCTTGCCGCAGAGGAGGCAGGCGGGTTGCGGCCCTGCAGGGAGAGACGGCGCAGGCGCATTGCGGACGGTCACTGCGGAGGTCTTGCCGAGGGGCGTATTGTGGACGGTCATTGCGGAGGTCTTGCCGAGGGGCGCATTGCGGACGGTCATTGCGGAGGGCTCGCTTGGGCGTAGTCGCTGGCCTCGAGGATCCGCGACACGATCGTGCCCGCCACCAGACCCCAGAAGGGTGCGCCAACCGAGGCGATCTGGATCCCCGACACCGTCACCACGAAGCTGATCAGGGCGCCCAGGCTGTAGCGCTCCTTGAACGCCGACTGAAATGCAGTCTGCAGCACACGCAGCATCGCCAATCCGCCGAGCACCACGATGAAGGCGCCCGGTGTGGCGAGCAGAAATCGTGTCACCACGGGGGAAAAAAGGCCGAAGACCACCGCGAGCACCCCCACCGTCATCGCACCGATGTAGTGGGTGTCCCGCGGTCCCGACGCGACCACGATGGCGTTCGTGGGCCCGGTGAGGCAGGTACTCACCGCGCCCACGCAGGCCGTGAGAAGCGACCATAGGCCACAGGCTGCCGCGATTGCGTTGATCGGTGCCTGATGCTGGGCGGTGCGCAGTACTGCGCCTCCCTGGCCGTTTTGCACCACCAGCACCGTGATCGCCAGGGGGACCACCAGTTCGAAGGCGGCGCGCCAGGTGAAACTCGGCCCGGTGAAAACCGGATTGGCGACGATCGTTGCATCGGACCCCGCAATGCCGGAGGCAAGGCTTGCTGCGCTGCCCGGCGCCACCGCCCCCCAGGCGATTGCGAGTGCGCCCACGAGCAGGGCACCGATCAAGGGCGGAAGAAAGCGCGCAGCCTGCGGCACAGCGCTCAATCCCACGAACACCAGCACCATCGGACCGGCGATCCACAGGTCGCTTTGCAAATGGCGGACCAGATCGGTCCCGAAGCGCAGGAAGACCCCGGCCACCATCCCCATCACGATCGGTAGCGGGATCGCCCGCATGATGCGTCCAATCCAGCCGCTCAAGCCAAGCACCAGCGTGAGGAGCGCGCTCAGGAAGTAGGCGCCCACCACCTCGGCGAAGGGCAGACGGGTCAGCGACTCGCCCACCAGCACCATCCCGGGAATCGTCCAGAAGAAGGCAAGCGGCATCCGGTAGCGCCAACTCATCACAATCGAGAGCACGCCGTTCAAGGCGAAACAGCCAAAGACCCACGAGGCGATGAGTTCGGTTGGCAACTCTGCCGCACTGCCAACGGAAAGAATGATCGCAAGCGGCCCCGAGGCTGCGAACACGAAGCCGATCAGCCCGTTGATCAAGGCCTGAGGATGCAGGTCCCGACGGAGATCGCTCAGTTGCGGGGCGCTTGCGGGTGCCTCGAGCTTGTGCATGCCTTGGAAGTGTTCAGGGGTGGACGCGGGCTGCGCACCCCGCCCACCGCATCCGGATTGTGCCTGCCTGCGAGGCGGGTCGCGAACCCTGCCAGAGTGAGCCTCTCGCGGCGATGCGGCACAATCCCTGGTTTTGCCGCGCCTGAGGCCTGCATCGATGACGTCCACCTTCAACACGCTCGAGTTCGCGCCGCCCCGAACCATCGGGTCCTTTCATCCACCACGCCGCATTCTCATGGGGCCCGGACCCTCCGAGATCCACCCCCGGGTGCTTGCGGCATCTTCGGCGCCGTCGATGGGCTACCTTGATCCGGTTTTCGTGGGCATGATGGACGAGATCAAGCAACTCATCCGCTACGCCTACCAGACGCGCAACCAACTCAGCTTTCCTCTGTCGGGTCCGGGCTCGGTGGGTATGGAGTCGAGTTTCGTGAACATGGTGGAACCCGGCGACCGGGTGGTTGTGATGCGCAACGGTGTCTTCGGCGGGCGCATGGTGGAAAACGTTGAGAGGGCCGGAGGCGAAGCGATCGTTGTGGACGATCCCTGGGGCTCGCCCTGCGACCCGGAGAAATTGCGCGATGCGCTCCGCGCCAACTCCGGCGTTACAACCGTGGCCTTTGTGCATGCGGAAACCTCCACCGGCACCCTCTCGGATGCGCAGGCGATCAGCGCCATCGCCCATGAGCACGGTGCGCTCGTGATCTGCGATGCGGTAACCTCGCTCGCCGGCGTTCCCCTTCTTGTCGACGCGTGGGGTATCGATGCGGTGTACTCTGGCTCGCAGAAGTGCCTCTCCTGCGTTCCAGGCCTCTCGCCAGTGTCGTACAGCGATGCGGTGATTGACCGGGTACGTCAACGCAAGGATCGTGCACGGGTACAGAGCTGGTTCATGGACCTCAACCTGGTGCTCGAGTATTGGGGGGAGACTGCGCGCACCTATCACCACACGGCGCCCATCAACAGCCTCTTTGCGCTGCACGAATCGCTGGTGATGCTGCAGGAGGAAGGGCTCGAGCGGTCGTGGGCGCGACACCGCCTGCACCACGAGGCCTTCAAGGCAGGCATCGAGGCGATGGGGCTCGAGTTTCTGGTGGCACCGCAGCACCGGCTTCCGCAGATGAACGCAGTGAAAGTGCCGGAAAGTTTTGCGCCGGGTGTGGAAGCGCAACTGCGCAAACGCCTGCTTGCCGACTACAGCATGGAAATCGGCGCAGGGCTCGGCCCGCTGGCCGGTCGCATCTGGAGGTTTGGCCTGATGGGCTGGTCGTGCAGCCGGGCCAACGTGATGTCGTGCCTTGGAGCACTTACCTGCGAACTACCCGAGTACGGCATGCCTGTGAAGATGGGTGCTGCCGAACAGGCTGCCCTCGATGTCTACAACCGGGCGGCCAGCGCTTCGCCGAGCATTTGAAGCTGCGGGCAAGCCTCGGGAAGCTGCGGGCAGGCCTCGGGCAGACCCTTCAGTCGCGGGTGCGACGCGCTCCGCGTTCGTTGGCGGGCAGCACCTCGCAACCGTTGGGCAGGGCCAGACAGCCCCTGATTGACTCGATATTCTTCGACGCGAGGTTCTTGAGCGCCATCGCGCCCGGATCCTCGCGCGGCGAGGCGGCAATCTGCTCATACCACTTCAGCGCCTCGCGCTCATCCTTGGCGGTCCCGGAGCCGGTCTTGAGCATGTAGGCAAGGTTGTTCATCGCACCCAGATGATTTTTTGCGGCCGCCAGGCGGTAGAGACGAACCGCCTCCGTTGGATCGCTGCGCACCCCCCTTCCGCTCGCATACATCGCCCCCAGATTGAACTGGGCATTGGAATCGCCTTTGTCGGCGAGTGGCTTGAGCGTTTCGAGGGCCCGCTTGAACTCCATGGTGTTCATCGCGGCAGTAGCGCCTTTGAGGCCTTCTGCGTTCTCCACACGCGGCTCGTTGCGGGCCTGCGCGTGCGAATCCGGACTGCGGACGCAGAGTTGCAGTCCCAGGATAACCCCGAGGAGCAGGCTTGCGCCCTGCCGCGGTGCCAAGCCTCGCGTTTCCATGCCGCCACCGTGCCGCACCGTTGAATCAAACAGCCCGATGCCGCAACCCAGCCGCTGTATCAAGGCAAACCTCTTCATGTCTGCACCCAGCCCATTGTGTCGTCACTGCTTCCCCGCGCAACGATAGCAGACGCGACTACCCGGGATCGCGTTGACGCTGGAGTGTGCCTTGCCGCATTGTGAGGGCGCCCGCAACGCTCACGAGGCGCCGACCTGGGCGCACAACGATCGTCACTCCGGCGCGGAGAATCCCGCCGCGCAGTACTGCGCAGTACCAGCCGCTTCGGCTGCTTTGCAGCATATCCCGCGAGGCTTGCGCATATCCCATGCCGAAATTGAACTTCAGGCAAGGGATCCGGGGCTCGGTAACTTCGAGCACAACCTCGCCGAGTTCAAGACGATCGCCTGGATACACTTCGTGTTCGAGGATCCCCTCCACGCTCATGTTTTCGCCCACGCAGCCCCAGGAAAGCCCCGCCGGGAGACCGCGTTGGGTGCGCTGTGCGCTCCAGAAGGGCCAGTGCTCAACCGGAGCCATGTAGACCGCCTTGTCGCGTCCGCCATGAATTCCGGTTTCGGCCTGCTCATCGCCTTCGAGACCCCAGGGGTGAACCGTCACGGCTCGCGGATCCTCCAGGGTGCTGACCGCAGTCTTGCGCAGCGCGCTCCTGAGGTGGCGAAGCATCGCAACCCGACCGGTGCTCAGGGCGA
>Ga0194117_10001884_pt1 | contig 23217 bp, 9 predicted proteins | sample TA2MahsurfametaG_FD_160579 | JGI IMG/M metagenome (GOLD analysis project Ga0194117, IMG submission 160579) | Freshwater microbial communities from Lake Tanganyika, Tanzania - TA2015009 Mahale N1 surface | ecosystem: Environmental > Aquatic > Freshwater > Lake | place: Tanzania: Lake Tanganyika...
AGATCGATTCTGATTTCATCTCCGATTGGATTGATTCCACAATTAATAAACACTTCTCCTTCGACATGATAGTAATAAATTTCGCGGTCTGTCTTAGAGATCAAGTACTTTCGAGAGGGATATTGTAATTCAACTGCAGATGCGCTAATAGTTGACAGAGAACGATTGATTCGTAATTGTCGTTCATACATTTTGAAATATCAACTTTTTCGAGGAGTTCCTCAGTTGCAGGCTAAGCCTGGTCTCTACTCTCCATGGTAACTTTGACATCGAGATATTGGATAGGCCTGCGTTTTTATCTGCCTCCTTCGAGCTCTATAAAACTGCTTTTCTTCATCATATACAATCAATCAAATTCTTATCAAATCCTATAATCAATCATTAGATATTTCTGTTAAGCTGCACATGCAGGAGAATATTACCCACTTGATCACCCGCTCTAAATTTGAAAATGGGCAACTTCAATAAATCACAAGTAGTGAGTAACACCTAGAATTCTCCTATAAATTGATCTCTAATCTAAGTTCTCTTTTTATTGTAAACTTTCAACTTCAAAGTTGCGGGCTATTTTTACAATTAGAGATCATCGAATATTTTATTCCATAAACATTCGCCATCATTGCAGGGTATGGGACTTGTGATCATCTTTGTTTTTGTATCACCATAGGACAAGATGCAGTATACAGCCTACAAAGGCTTGCTTTACTACTAATCGAACAAACTTAGCTTTATCAAGTTCAATTTAAATTTAGTATACAAATCGCAAGGATATAACTCTAATTTACTGTTATGAGGATAGTGTGTAGGTTAACTCTCCATCGATAGTCTATCTTACTCTGCTTCTTAAATTACTGAGATATCTTTATTGTGATTTGACTGGTATGCAGTCACTAGAGATTAATCTGCTTACCCTAAATTTTACTACCTTTTTCTCTACTCAGCAAGTTTAGATTCGGTGGTGCCTGCTGCACTTGTAAAGTATTCTTAATCCTATAAAACAGCGATAACTGACTAATTGGACTTGACTTTGCTTTTTTAAAGCATGAATGTTTCGATGTTATTTTTCAAAAAAGAAGATTATTTTGGCACCTTTTGAGTCACTCCTCCCAAGTTTCCGTTGATTTAGTTGTAGAGATCGTTAAAAAGTTTAAGTTTTTCATCAATTGTGTGCATTAACTCGGTTTAAAGATTGGCTTTAAATGAACTTTTTAGTCTTTGACTGGAGTACTCTATTTATTTTACTTTTTATCTATTTTATGAATCAGTAAATTCGGGATCGATTTTCTTACAGATTTCATGGTATAAATGTTTCAAAATTTTGTATTTAGGAATCTAGATCGAGCTATTTTCTAACAACTTTTTAGCCCTCTCATATTCCTTGTTTTCTAATTCTAGTAAAGTGTAAAGTACGTATGCCTCAATGTTGTTGCTAGAAAGCTCTATGGCTCTATGAAGATCTCTGATATCTCGAGTAACTCTGCCTCTGATCAAATACATTACCGATAGGGCGCAGCATAAATTTGAAAAAGCCTCTTCATACTAGTTATTACAAGTTTGAATTGAGAAAAGGTTAAAGTAAGCAACATAATTAATAGGATTCAACTGCAATGACCTCTATAAACACTCTATTGCCTGTTCCTGCTTGCCGATCTGTGACAAAAAGAGGCCCTTGTTGACGTGGATGATGGGATTTTAAGGTTGCTACTTGGATAATTGATGAATTTTAGTGAAACCCTACTGATACTACCCCTAATAGAAAAGTTTGGTGACTTATTTGAATCTACTCTACATGTTGTCTTGTTTTCAATGTAATAAAAAAATAGAGTCCTCTATGAAAACCAATAATAATTAGGATGAAATATAAAAAATTGATATCAAATGATAATTATTTTTCCTCTTTGCTTTATCAGATAGAAAAATCAATAACAATTTATCAGCTTCATAATTTTAGGAAGGATCATGATTAACTTCATTTATAGGGTGTTGCTCCTCTTGGCTTCTGGAAAGATTCAACATATATGTTATCTAAATTTTTTTTATTTGATAATTGACCTGAATTCAAATGCTCATCGTATCTGTGATTGGGAGATTGCATCTAATTGCCTTCTGTCTTTATTGGCTTTAGGTTAATGGTAGGTAAATGGAATGATGGAACCTCAGGGTTGTGTTGTGGACTTTCTTTCTCATTTGTTTATGTTTTTATTCTTTTGTGAGTTGGAGTAGGTATTCCTTGATATGTAATTCTGTCAAACATTTTTTGAAGGTCTACCATTCTTCTTGCTTCCTCAAAGTAAGAGTATGCTCTCTGTCTATCAAAGTACTCTCTGTCTTTCATTTTCTAAAACTTAGCTCTTTACTCCTTATCTCTAATTTGTTTCTAATAACTATCTTTCAACATATTTTTTTAGCTCTGCCTTTGCATCTACTTTTTTTCTGTTCTCCTCTTGTAAACTTTCAAAGGCTTGGGATGCCATTGTTTGGTATGAACTTTCGAATTGATGTTTCTGGTATTCTTACATGTTATGTTTTCGCTAAATCTCTTGAAGTTTATAGTTCAAAACTTGTTTGAGTTTATTCTTCTTAAGAAGCATCATCTCTCGTTCTCTTTCGCTGGCAAAAATCATGTTCATCTTTAATAAAAATTATTAGCTAATATTATAAGTTTTAGAACAACAATTTTTGGAATAAATCATAATAATTTGATCATCAAAATCTAAAAGAATCACTGAATTTTTATCTCTTAAAATAACTCAAATCGAAACCTTTTTCCTCTTATTATTATGATTCTAACGCCCTTGATCCTTTTACTTTGAAAACATCTTTCATAATTCCGCTCAGAGAACCTTTCAAGGCTTAATTTCTTTATTTGCTTTATCAGAATATAAGTACATTTGTATAAACTTTCCTTTAAGATATTTCTCTGTTTACTGGTTTGCTTCTCTTTCTCTTATCTTGCATTGAACTATTTGTATGGTGTCTCGAGCTTAATCTATCTTAACTGTTATCAATTTGTATATGCTTGCCTCCACTAACAAAACTAGGCATTCTTATCGGCTTGAAATTAGTTATTTTTGAAGACGTGACAATGAATAACTTTGTTTGCCAAAGAAGCAACTAAGGATTGACATTACTTTGAGTTTTTTTACAAACTTAGTATCCAATTTTTGTTTTTTCTCTTCTAAAGAAGCATATGTCTCGGAAAGGAGTATATCCAAAGTTGTAAAGAGAGAGTCATTTTTGTCAACGCCTAAGTTCTAAATCTTTCTATCCTTACTATCATTTATTGCCTATAGCTGTTGAAGAGATAAGTTTCAGGTTTGATGATTTCTTGGACGATCAAATCTCTTTTCATTAATATCTTTCTTATACAAGAATTATTATACTTTAAAACTAACTTGTGCCTCACTTAAAGAATACATTTGTCTAGAAATGATTGATAAATGTTTGATCAAATTTAAAACTTACATTATATAACATGGAACAGCAAATCGTTACCAACCGTCTGAAACAGATGTATCCCTCCCAAACAGACGTAAATTATATTAAAATAAGAGACGCAACAATCTCTATCAACATCTTTCTTTGATACTCCCACAACTTTAACAGTTCCAAAACTAAAAAAATATGCCCATCACCAATCTTTAAGCGATTTCTTAATACTTCAAAAAATACCAATTCAGGCCTTCCCAACTGCCCTCCCATCATTAAGTATACTGAATTTTATGCAGCTAAATTGGCTCGTACAGTCTAAAATACAATATCCCGAATGGCTTGATTAGCAATAGAAACTACAGAAACCAGTAAAGAGTGCAAAAAATGAAGTATTAGTCCAAAATTTGGAACAACAAACCTAAAGGTTATTTTCTAAAGTTGGAATCAGTTTTGGAAAGGAAGAATCTTATCTGATTAGTTTTGCATTGAAAAAATTAGCTGAACAAAAAAAAGCCACTAGAGTTCGTTTCTGGGGAAAAATACTCAATAAATCCAAAGATTATCTGATTGCTGAGGGATTCACCAAGGAGAGCAATGCTGGAGAGGCACAAGGCGATGTTTAAAAACTGAAATAGGGAGGTAACTACAATTGCTACTGGGTATCCCAAGATATTTGTAAGACAATAATAATTTAGTAAGTGGTTAATGGTACGAACTACCTCTTGTAACTCCATAACATATCAAAACTGCAAGGCAGATAAAGTACGCTTTTACAGGAAATCTGAATTTCAAAATTAACTCGAGTCCTCCTTTCAATGGACAGTAAAAGCATCTGCTTAAAGCTCAAATAGTTAGAATAACTCACAACTGTGAAATAGTTCCTAAAGGACTTTACAACCCCTTAGAAGATAATCCAGATTAGGTAGATTTTGCTGAGTAGTTTAAAATGCCAGACTTCGCTTAGCTATTAAATCTCTAAAATTGGGTACATCTCAATCCTCATCTTTTAAAAGTATCTATTTCTTAATTAAGCTTGGCAGATCCTCCTATTATGTTGATCCTAAAGTACCAGAGTAACAAAAATAAGAGATTTTGGCTAAATTAGGAGAAGCTGATCCAAAAATATAGAGACTTAAAGCCATCAACTAAGATAAAGGTCTATAAAAATTTGGATTGGAAGGTTGCTGGACTATACGCACTTATGGCAGTACTCAACTGTTTAATAATGTTGGTAAAGAATAGGGAACCACAAGTTCTTATGCTGTTCTCACTTTAAAAAATCCACATTGGCCAGGATGGATCACAGCTTCTTCTGGTAAATAGTTTGGGTCTATATATATTGGTTATGGTTTGAAATCTTCACAAGCACCCTTTTATCCTCTGGGACCTGAAGACATAAGTTTGGAAGGAGAGGATGTTGAAGAGTGTCATGAGCCTAATCCAAAAGATCCCCCAGATTAGCTATAGCCCGATTCTGATGATGAGAACAAAAAGCCCGAGGAATGATCTTCATCTTTATAACATAATCCAAAGAGAGTTTTATAACTGAAGATCTTATTTTAAACTATAAATCAATCCGAATACATTTATAATCGATGTAATTCAAACCAGATAGCGATATTGTGTTCTCCTACGAACCCAACAAACATCTGGCTTCTGTACTTACTATCACTAACAATTCTACCACTCCCAATATGTTCAAAGTAATTATTTTGCGATTAAGTTTAAAGCATCAAACCCTACTAAAATATCAATTAAGCCAAGTCCCTACATTTTGAAGCCAAAATAAGAAATCAAAGTGAGTATTGCAGTTCATAGAGAAGTAAAGACTTTCTTAGCAAGGTTGTTGCCAATATCACATCTTAACAAATACAGATTCTGTATGGTGTAAAGGATTACAACTTGACTAAAAATTTTAATCTTGTACTCTAGAATGGCAGCAAGAATGATATGCTCAATCTTACCGTTATGGTGCAGGAAAAATAAAATAGAGTTGTAAAAATTAATTAAAGTAGAATAAGCTAGAAGCTTAAATGAAAAACTATAAATTCATCCCTTCTCAAACTACTTAAGGCAAAAAAGGAAACAATAAACTTACCTATGCTTTGGTTGCTTTAATTGGGTTAGTCCTAGGGTATTTTTCCCCATTGAATGTTTTCAGTTTATGATTATGTTATTTTAAAGTCTACAAACCAAAATAACTAAGATAAATCTATTAAATATTGATAGTATAAACTACGTAAAGCTATTGATAAAAAAGTATTATTTTTTATAAATCGAATAAATACTTGGAGACATGAAACCAACAATAAAGGCGAAATTCAACAATAAAACCAAAGGACTACTTTCCAGCAAAATCAAAGATTATCAAAGTCTAGTCAGCACTATCAAAGCTCAGTTTACTTCGCTCAAATAACCATTCAGAATGTATTACGAAAAAAATAATACCAAAATCTGTATTGATGATCAGGAGGATTACAGCAATATTGACTTCAATACAGATTTAAAAATCTAAATCATTGGCAACATGTAATATTAAATTATATCCAGCATCTAAAATTCCAACAGCAAGAGCAAAGACAATATCAAAGAGTAAAGCTCTCTCCAACAAGTAAAATTTATTCAATTTAGAGCAGCTAAGTTTTTATCGCAAATTAAAAGGAGTTATATGAAGAGTCATTTAAAACCACTAAACATATACAAAAAGAAATTAGCTAAAAATTATAGGTAGAATATTCAACTTCAATCCTCAATAGAAACAGGGATTCCTTGAGAAATTATACGGGATAATGTGTAAATTGTAAGAGTAATTTGATGGTCTAGAAATGGAAATGCCCATCTCAAAATGGCTTTAGTTTTGATATTTGCCAGAAATGCTATGACCATGACAAATAAAAATAGAAATATGTTGACATAAATGATGAAAGTTTCTGGTCGAAAATCAATTATACTCACGCAATCGCTAACATTTTTGATTCAAAGTATAATAAACAGAAATAAATTGATTCTCTTGAAATTAGGGATTGGATAACACAATAGGATATCCTAAAAAATAGGCCTAATTTTATCAACAGAGTATAGAGCTGTTCAGAACAGATTGTGAATACAATAATTAGAAATTTTGACTGTTGGTAAAGAGAATATTAGAGCAAATTATAACAAATAAAAAGTAAATGATTTCAGTTTATTCTAGTTTTAAGATATTAAGTTTATTTATGTAATCAAACCGAGGAGAAAAGTAACTACCTCGCTTCCATAAAGATTTTATAGGGATAGGACACCAACTCGAACAGAGGAGGAAAGAAAGACGCAAAATCGAACTATAATAACGAGCGATGGCAAACAGAGTCATCTTTCTTTAGAAGGAAGATGTGAAGGCTCAAAAATCATTGATCAAAAAGCGACAATAGTATAATCGAATGATGGGAATAGCCGAAAGACAGGCCTAATAACAAGATGTGGTAATTAGAGAGTAAATCAGAAAAATCGTTTGATTCTTGAAAGATAAAGACAATTAGAAATCGCGAGATAAGAAAATAGACTGAGACGTCTCATGCATAAACAAAATCAGTAACACAGTTTGGCACTTATTTCATAAAGAAACAGCCTTGATTACAAGATAGCTAAGAAACAACTTTTGTTGGGATAGTCTAGAAAAAAATAGAAAAGTAGAGAGGATTTAGCGTAGAGGCAAGAAAGGTATTTTACTTTGAACCTCAAAAAATAGCAAGGAAGGTCGAGAATTGACAAATTTTTTAAACATAAAAATTTGGAACATACCAAGACTTATAAATAAAAAATTGCAAAAGAGGAAGGAAACACTCTACGGAAACTTGACACCATCAAAAAGTTAGGCGAAATTGAAACTGTTCTAAGGAAGAAATTAGAAGAGAGCAGTATGCGAGCGAGTCAGATGGACCAAATTTTAGGAGATTTTTCACAAGTTTTCAAATAAAAATCATCTTCAAGGCTGTCAGTTCGCCGTTCATATTCTAATACTCCGCAATCAGTGGCTCCTTCTCCAACTTTGATAACATCTATGGAAGGCTAACTTTTGAGCAGAGGAGATGTAGAATAAAATACAGAACAAAATGAATAAGGAGGAGCTAGTGAAAGGCGAAAGACGAGAAGAAAAAATCGAAACAAAAATGTGAATAGATATAGATAATATTAGTTAATCTGAATAATGATCAAAGTGGTCCGATTTTTAGTAGTTATTATTCGTTACATATGACTTTAACGTAATCAGTTAGTAGTTTTTTACCAACTTTTGTGGCTTAAATGACCTAATAACGAATGCTCTAAGTATATCCTTTGATAAGTTATGTCACTTATTGACTTTTCTCTTCTGCTCTCGTCGCTGTCTCCTTGATTTATTCAATAATCATGTCAAGATAGCGTAGTTGCATGTAAAAATTAAGATGTAGCTCTTGAGTTTTAGTTATTCTTTTGCTTATCTTTTGCTTTTAAGAAATGAACTATTATTGGAGCTTATATAATTGGTTAATATAGTCAAAGAGTTTTGAACTTACTGAGTATATTCTGTTTCGTTATTAAATTATGGAGTTCTTAGCAACTTAGAGATCTTGCCAATTATTGCCCTTCCCCGTGATCTTTGCAAATTTCTGCCAGAAGTAGCTGCCCATTTTGTTTGAAAGAGAACTTTTGTTTTACTTGTAGTAGATTGGGTTTTGATAAAGTAAAAAGTTTTGATGGAAAAATATGAAAATAGGCATTTGGTATTACTCATTTCTATCTTTGAAGTGTTCCAAAATGATTGTAGTCACCAGATTAAGGCAACGCTCAATTGCTTTTTGCTTTAAACACCTTGCTTTTTTAGCTTGGATAGGCTGAGGAGTAGAAAACAAATTGAGTAGTTCAGTGAAAATATCATAAGGATCAGTTTTTATGTGAATTGGACAGTTCCCTGAATTTAAAAGATTTTCAACAAGCCACTTCAAATCTTTTTCAGTTCTAACTAATTAAATGAATTCAGAGTCTGCCTCACCTTTCAAAACTACTTTGGCTCTTATATTCATTTGATGTTCTCGAAGATCAATACTCTCGATTGTGATTTTTTGGATTGGTTTGAAGGGAACTTCGCAGTTGACTTAAAAAAAATCCTCCGAATCGTTCATTATAAATACAAAAGAATATACTTTGATTGGGTGATAATTTTTATTAATAAATGAACGAATAACTTAAACGCATCAGAGAAAAAGACTATAGTGCGATTGATCAAAAGCTATTTGAAAACATGACCAGAACTGACAATATAAGTTCTACTCTTTCTCACTTGTCTTAATTCCAAAAGTTCCTTATGGAATAAATCACGACCCTTAATCAAACATCAAAAGTTTCTCCTAATTCCACTATCGCTAACAACATTTCTAAGAACTTGGAGTGTTTGAGGGAATCTCTAATTAAATGCTCTCGAGTGATGAATCAAAACGATAGAAAATCTATAGTAAATCTAAAGAAGACATTGAGTTCATTGTAAGGTTTGGTCAAAAATTTGCAAAAGGATATAACTCAACAAATAAAAGATACATGTGAAAAAGTTAAGGAATAATCAAAATAGTCATTCGAAAAGATCATTAATTTGTATTCTAAAGAAAAGGAACTCAAAACAGATTATTTAAATAAATGTAAAAATCTGTAAGAATAAAATGCTAGATTACTCAAATAAAACCTGTAATTGAAATAATTAAATGAAAGACTTATTAAATGTCAGTCCTAACATTTTGTTTCAAACCGTGCTTCCTTTGATACTGCAGGATTACAGACAAAAATCAATACATAACACACTGTTTCTGATTTCAACGAAATACAATCTAGTTATATTCCTCTAAAATAACAAAGCTTCATTCTTAATGTCAATCCTCCTTGCTACGTCGATAAATCATGGAAAATAACAAAATAAGAAGTCTCCCCATTAGAAAAGCAGACCCAAAATATGTCCCGTCAAAATTCAAACCATCGACTCAACACAAAATTAAATATGAGTGTTTCCAAATAGAATGAGTTGCTTTTAAGAAAGGGAGTGAAGGAAGAGCGCGGGAGATCAAGACAGAAAATAAAGTTAGTTAGTATGATGTGATTGATTCATATTTTATGTTATCCACATCAAAGTGCCTATTCAAATGCAGGCAAACGAAATTACAGTTGTTAATCTTCCAAAGAGCTAAGCGCAGATTCTAACTTCTTCTTTGCTACTCCTTTTATTGAAATTTTAGTGAACTCTTAGATGTCCAGATAATCAACTTTGTTTAAATTTTTAGATATTTCACCTATAAGAGATCTTATTTTTGGGTTGTAATGGTATTTTAAAGCTTTTATTTCTGGAAGTAAAGGGAGTTAATCAATCAATTTTCTATGTCTGAATTAATGAAGAAGTACTTTTTGATCAAGTTTACCAAAAAAGAGAGTGACCAAAATGCAAACTATCCACTTTCACCTGGCAACTGCCTCACCATAATATGAGCGATTTTGCTTATTGTTTTAAATGGGACTCTTGAAGATTTAAGAGAAGCTTCCAATAGTTTAAAAAATCTACGACTATTTGGTAATTCATAAACAGATCTTGATTGTTCTCTATACGATATAAGTTGCTATAGTTTCTAATAGAAATGTTCAAGCTAAAGCCCATATTTACCGACTAAGACGAATAAACAAGAGAGAACTTCAATTTGTAGTTGAGGATTTTTTTGACGGTTGAAAACTTCAAGACAATGATGAGAAAGAGCTAAAGGTTGTTACATTTTTGAAATTACTTTAGTTCCGAGTTCATGATAAACTTTCTGAAGTAGCTCTTAAGGACATTACTTTGAATCCAAAATAGTTAACAAAAATTTCTGATAACCTAAATCAACAAACGGATACTCTTTTTAAAAAGGATTTAATGTTAAGAACTTATGATTAGTTAGGAATATTGAGGCAAGTTCAAAAGAAAGCCTATATATCTTTACCAATTTGCATTTTTGCTTTTTATATTCTTAATCATTTACTCACAAATGCCAGCTAAAAGCTATCCTGACCAACTTCCATGCCAACTTAAATCTTTTTCACAAAGATAGTTAACAACTTCTAGTGACAGCTAACTTTTTTATGAAGAAAGTCTGTATATTTTTGAAAGTTGTTAAACAGCTTCAGCTTATTCATCTTCCTTTTACAGGAATTCAAGAAGAGATAAGAAAATGACTCTAAGTTTTGCAGAGATGAAACTACTTAATCCAGATTGACGCGGAAGTTTGCTAATGAGTTCGACTATTTGTGATAAATCAGGTAGGGATGGTGGGCTTACTGCGATTGAGATTGCTTGGTTGAGCAGGTTTATCTGTGAAGGATGTTCTGCAATTTTTTTGCAAAGTTGATTTATTTTAGCGTTCATATTATATACTTTATAGAAATTATAAATGAAAAAGTATCAATATTCAATATTTTCTTTTGTTAGAACTAACGACCACTAACTTCTCACGTTTTTTCATGTAATACTCATTAGAATCAACACGTAAAGATGGTCTGTTTTTTTATTATATATGTGGCTGCTGAGGTTTTAAGATGTAGTGAGTTGTTGGAGAGGGAGGATTATTTCTTATAGATTGATATTGAACCATATTTGGTACAGCTTTGGGTGATACAGGTGAAGAGAATGCATATTAATTTAGTTTAAATTGATTTTTACCTTGGCTCATAAGTTCATTATGGATACTATTAGCTTGATAAGTTTAGCGGATCTGTCTGTTTTCAAATGAACCAAGTTAGTAAAAATTGTTATTATTTTTTACTATTTTCTCTGTTTCATAGTCACTCATCTTTTGCTTCATCGTCATTTTATGAGGATTCGGGGTCAATGGTTGAGCAAAAAAAGATATTTTTATATTTGGTGAAGATGAAATTGCCCTCGATTTCCTATTTTATACCTTCTAAATCTAATTATTGCGAGGTGTGAGAGTCTCTTTAACAAAATAATTAGAAGAAAAAGGATTATATGAATGAGGTCTTATCTTTGACTAACGTGAACGTTCAAAAGGAAGCAAATTCATCGGATTTGTGTTTTGAAACTTTTAAAAGCCTTTAAATGGAAGGGGAAAATGGTAATTTTGATGGATTACAGGAGATAATTGATGAATTTTTGGAGAAGGAGGATTTGAACTGGCATATAATTGTTTTGGCCTCTCCAATGATTTATTGTCTTTGTTAGGAGTAGAAGTTAAAATATTGAAGTTAATATTTGGATTCTATTTGATTTAAATCTTTTATTTATTCGGAAAAGGGATCGGATTGATGCTTCTAATAATCTTCTTTTCTTCAGAGATTTTATGTAGATGGAAGTTCCTAATAGGAAATATTGGAGTAATCATAAGCTAATTACGATTAAAATTCAATTGTTTCAAAGAAGTAGCTTGTTTAAGTTGTTAGCGAGGCTTTTTAGTTTCGTACTATTAATTTTTTTAAATGTTTTTTTAATTGGAAAAAACATTATAGTGGCTATGGCCATTTTTAACTAACAATTCTTAAGTATTTTTATAGCTGAATTTGTTATTTGTTGAAGATTTCAAATTGGCATTTTTCGAGTTTAAAGAATTTATCGGGTTTTCTTCGTTTTTATTTGCTTTATTCGTAAGGTGCTGGAAAGCTATAAAGCGCAAAATATTCGAAAAGCCCAGCTGAAAATTTCTGTTTATGATTACTGGTAAAATTTACAAGATTTTCTCACATCCCATTCCTAAGAGTTTGTTCATACGCTTTATTTGAGGTTTATAAAGAGACTGAGTCTGCAAATAAACCGAACATTGACCTTCCACTGATTACTTTAATAAAGTAAATGCTTCTTGTAATTGCATCTTTCTCTTGTTTGTGAACTTTTACTACCAATGGAGACCTAAAAGCCTTTTTTTTTGAAAGAGTGAACGTACCCATTCGGTGATGATTTCGCTTTAGCTTCTACAGGGAAGTGATGCTTATGAATTTTTTGTCTTAGTTCCACTAAAGATAAAATAGTTGCTATCTGTTTTTAAGGAAATATTATTGGTGTTTTCATTTTGTTTGAATTGAGGAGTTGAGAGTTAATATTGATGTAATGATTCTTAACATTCGTCCTGGTAAGCCAGTAAGAGATTTGGTTTTCGAGGAGTACTTTGAGGTTTTGGGAGCTTGATACATACCTATGAGAGAAGAGGTGGTGAGGCAAAGTTGTTTTGAGGATTTTGCTCTGATGCTTCTATAGTAACTTTTTACATGCAATAATTCTCTATAAATTAAAGCAGCTTATTGTTAAAAGACTAAGAAACAGTATAAAAGCTAAAAACTAATGTTTATGGACTTTAAATACTTTATAATTTTATTAATGCAGACAAGAGAGAAGAAGGTTCAAATTATCGTCGCAGTAACAGATAAGTCTTATTAACCTCCTTAAGAATCCCTTCGAGTAATCAGTAACTACAGTTCTTTGGAAAGAATGTATCACAAATCGAAATAACAGAAAATAAAACCTTACCTTACAATTCCTTAAAGAGATTTATTTAACATTGTTGGCTGGGAAAATAATTTCGCAAAAGATAGATAAATAAGAGTAAATAGCAATAAAGCTAAGTTTAAAAGCTTATCAATATAAGCTAAAAATTTACTCTTGACTCAGACTATTTCCTCTTCGAGATCCAGTTGGTCTAAAAGTAGTTAAAGAAAAAAGACCTCTCCAGCAAATCAAAAGCTATTGCAGGCTACTAACTTCAAATATAGATCGATAAGCCCCCGAAAATAGCCACATAGTCATCAAACTCTTTCTTTTGATCCGCCAGGAGATTCTCAATAGAAGCATTTAAGGCAAAAGCGAGAAATACTAAAATTCTATCAAAATGAAGCAATGAAACGTAAAGAATTACGTTAAATTTTAAGACCAAATCCTTAGTTTTGCCTACCAATTTCTTAGTATCCGGTTATGAGCACAATAAAAGGACAAAAGGGGGGTAGAAGGTTGCGAAAATAATAATTTTTACGTAGACATTAAAATTGATATTATTTCGATTGATTGACCAATAATTTATTTAATAATTATAAAATATAAGTAAGATGTGGGTAAATCAAATACAATCTGTCTTAGTTCTAGCAATTTTACTTGCAGTTATTTCAGTCTAAGGTCAAGACTGCTAAGTTTAGCATTGTCAAATATGTAACAACCCTAACAACTGCTCTCAATGTGTAGACAACTTTTACGTTGACATCTATGGAAAATGCCAAAGTTGTTCTGACCATTTTTGTAGAGTATGTCCTAACAACCCTCGATGCCAAGAATGCAAATCTGGATACTATTTACGAAATGTTGATTATTCATGTAGAAATTGTCAAGAACTCAATTGTTTAAATTGTGCTAGTTCTGGAAACTGCAGCAAATGTGTGGAAGGTTTCTATTTGTAGTCGTTTGGGAACTCTATGGTCTGTAAGGAGTGCGTATTAGGATGCAAAACATGCTAAAACAATAAAAAGTGTACAGTTTGCAAAGATGGATTCTTTATTATGAACTTGAACGGTATCACACTTTGCTAGAGTTGTGAACTGAATCTTTGTAAAAGTTGTGACTCAGAAGGAAACTGCTTATCTTGTTTCAAAGGTCATTTTCTATCAAGCGATGACGAAGGATCTACTCGTTGTTTTTCGTGTATAGACCCCAACTGCTAAATTTGCTAAAATAGAGCAGGTATATGTATTACATGTTAAACAGGATACTATCATTCTAAAACAGGACAGATTTAGTGTCAGTCCTGTGCTCAATATGGATGTTCTATTTGTAGTGGGCCTTCAAATTGTTCAGCTTGTACAGATGGGTATATCTTAAACTAAACCAAATGTCAACCTTGTTAAACTTCAAATTGTAAATTTTGTGGTTATGGAGTTTGTACTGAATGTATGAAAGGATATTTCTTAAAGCCTTCCAATCAAGTTCTCATTTGTGCTTCTTGTTATTCTATAAATTGTAGAAGTTGCTATAACAATGGAACTTGCTCTTAGTGTTTAAGCAAATACTATCTCGTGAGAGGAGGTTGCATCCAGTGCAAAGACCCTTTCTGTGATAATTGTCCAGGAAATACTTGTATGTCATGTCTTGAAGGCTACGTAATTTACAAAAACAAAACTATGTGCTAACCTTGTCTCTAATCAAACTGTGCTGTTTGCGATATCTATGGTAAGTGCATGATTTGCAAAAGCGGAATGTATTTAATTGATGACTAATGCCAAACCTGCTCTGTTAGCAACTGCTAAAAGTGTCAAATAAATAATACAAGAGCATGCTCATTATGTTAATCAGGATACTTCTTGAAATAAGATAGATGTCAAATGTGTACTGAAAACAACTGTTCGAAGTGTTTACCGACTAATGGTTCATGTTCAGAATGCTTAGACAATTTTTACTTAAATGAAACTCGTTGCCTTAAATGTTAGTTAAAGCTTTGTGCTCTATGTGTTATGCACGAAGATAGTCTGAAATGTTAGGCTTGCAGTTAAGGTTATTTTTGGAGCTCTGAATAGAAAAAATGTATTAGGAATTTATATTAACCCGTTCCGACTCCACCTCTTTGGTTAATGGTCGCGGCTCTATTAGTAATAATCTGTAAATTTTTGATTATATAGTCGTCCTACTTTTCGCCTACAGATTTATGCTGAAACGACATCTCTAAAGGGCTCAAAATCTCCAACAACAAATCCAAAATCAACAACCCTACATGCAGTTTCAAGAAATCAGTTGATTATCAATTTAGTATATAATTTAAATATTGATCTTATCATCATTTCAGACTGAAATTTTTCTACTCATTCTCTCTTTTTCTCTTTATTATTTTTTCTCTGTCTTTTTTTATTAAAGTTCATCTTCCTAGAATTTCTCCCTAAATGTCTAAAGGAACTAAGTTATTTGTTGCTTGAACTCAGGAGTAATCAACTCTGGTGCTTCTAGATGTATTCATAAGTACATTTTTCAATGTATTCTGGCATCTTCGCGACTTTTACGAAACCAGAAAAGATAAAAGTATAACCTTGGTCTTTGTAATATAAGTGAAGTGCTCTTTTTAAGAATTCATGTTAATGGAAACTTCCATTTCTTTTTTAGTTCAAGAAACAAATACAAAGGTTTCTAAATAATAGACTAAATACTTAATTTTTAAGATATGGTTTTATTCGAAGTCTGGAAGTGTATCCAAGCTCACCTAATGATAATTGGCTAGTTTTTACTAAGTTAAGTCATATTTACAAGAATGTTGGTAATTTTTTGTCTAGGCTTGATAAAATATACAGCTTTTTGCAATTGCTAAGGTTTTAAATCTAAATGTTTAGTTTCCTAAGGATAAGCTCTTTTCAGATACTCATATTGCAACTTTTGAATACTTGCTTAGGCTTCTTTCTATTATTTTAATTAATGGACCAATTCTGATACTATAATCTTTCTATTGTCCTCAGAATGCATGTTTTCAGTAGCCAAAAACAAATAGATTCCTTTGAAGATATTTCTTTTTATTAAAGATTGCACGTATTTCAAATCATTTGTTCTGAAATCATAGTTAGAAGAGGCTAATCTGAAAAGTAATTCTTACACATCTAATTCACTATTGTATCTCTCGGTATATTAAACAAGTTTATTGTAGTATTCTTTTGGGTTGAAAGTTGGCATCGAAATTGCAAATCTGATAGCCTCAGTGTGAGTCCAAAGAGAAAACAGTCTCATCTTGTTAGTCAATAAACTAATGATTTTTTGTGCGAACTATCTGGTACTGAAAACATTTGTATATTCCCTCTTAAGTAAGGTGTTAATAGCTCCTTGAAAATCAGCACTTTAAATGGATATGTTGTTGGAAGTGATCATTTGTAGGATTTTAGTCACCATTTTCACTGATAATTTACTCCTAGGTTGATTAAACAAAGTTAAGCATCTAACAAGTTCATTTATGGATGCCATCTCCAAAGCTTTGAGAATTTAAGCTTAATTTTGTTCAATAAAATTCTGGAGATTATGATTTGCAAATATAGCAGTCAGACTTACACGATCAATATTCTCAATCTATGTAACTTTAGATTTATCTTGAATGTAGGCCAGAGTTTGTTTTTCAAGATAGTCGAAGCCATTCAGATTCGATAGATTTACTTTCTCAAGAGTCTTTTTATCGACTAAATTGAGTCTCAAACCCTACTTGAGGAGCTCAATGACTAAGAAATCTGGTAACTTGTCAAGTTTTTTTAAACTAAATTTCAGTATATCTCTATAAATCTATTCATTTTTGTAGTTTCCAGCGTTTCTACCTCTACTTATATACTTTGCTAAAATAGGGATGAAAACCTTGTCACTATCAGCTGCCTTTAAAGCTTATATTTTGGTCAAGAAAATAATGATGATTCTATAGATATACTTAGCGAGCTAAAAGTCCCTATCACTACATACAATAAATCTATTGTAATTGTTGAGCAGCTATAAAGAAGCATTGATAAAATATTTCTCATTTTATTCGATGGCTTTGGTTAAATTTATGAACACTAAGTGTACGATGAAATTATTAGGCTCTATTTTCCTACTATCTTCAGCGACATGTTTGTTAACGAGTTTTGCAATCACTAAGTTGCTTATTCTTTCGTTGTAATCCTTAACGAATTTGTAAAAGTCCTTATGCCTAAATGTATTAACTAAATATCTGAGATAGGCTAATTTATAAAATATGGAAGTTTCATCTTCCTCTAATTAGAAAGGATTGGGTAGTCTTGAAAAGTAGTCGTATTGTTAATGGAAGGCTCTATAATTTATTCCTAAGTCGGAATTTCTGAAAAATAAGTTAAAATTTTGAGAAAAAACATCTGGATTTTAAAAGATTCCCTCTATTCTTTTTGTTGGAGATTATAAAAACCTTTCAATATTTTTTGCCTGAGATTAGTATATAGGATTTTTACTTACTCTTTTTAAAAATGAGCATATCTTGATCAATGAAGGAATGGGAGCGTTATCAAGGTTATCGTTCTATAAGTAAGTTTATAAAAATCCATCAATATTAATTTTAGAATTGTAAAGAACTTCAAGCAAAGGATACCTCAATGGAACATTTCCCTTTGATAAGATTTAAACAATTTAAACAATTTCTTTATTTTTTGTCACGTCATGATAACGATTTCTTAGAATTTCTTAGAAATTCATTTGAAGTTGCCGAGTACCTTGAGTATCTTTTTCATTTCTAAAATGTTGGGCTGCATTTTTTAAGAAGTTGTATAGCTTTTTCTTTTCCAACTAGGTGTATCTGTTAAAGCTAAGACGAGATGATAAGTGAGAAATCAACCTTAAGAGTGTTTTATAATCAAAGTTTGTATTTCCATTTTACTAAATTTCTCTATAGGTGCTTTTCATTAAATCTTCATAGATTTTGAAAAAAATTAAATTCTGATTGTTATGATCTCCTTTTAAAAACTCAAAAATTGATTTCTATTAAAGTTCAGTTATGTTTTACAACATCTTGGTTCCTAGCTGTTTAACAAATATTTTTTATTGTGTAGTAGCATCATAAAAATCCATCTTATTCACACTTACTAAGGCATTTACTAAATCTGCCGACTTAATCACATCCAACTTGTTTACCAAAGTTTTCAGAATATACGATCTCAGTTTACGCTCGTAATTTACAAGGTCCCCCTTTGTTGCGAGACCATAGAGCAAAAATGAAGATTGGGTAAGTGTTAGAATATTGAGATTTTCAGGTTATTTATTGATTCTATTCATAATTCTTTAGCTAACATATCTTGATCCTGGCTACCATCCAAAGAAGGCCATTTCATAGTAGACATTGATAAGTTCAGAGATATTTTCCTTCCCGACAGGTTTATTGATAATAATTTCATTGCATTTGCCACAAAGTTTATTTTTAAGTTTGTATATGGTATGCATTTCAAGTCCTTTAATACAAAAATTTCTCAATAAAGCGAGAATACTAACGATATCTGAATAGTTGCATAATTACTTGACTCAGTCATATTCGAATCATCTAAATTTGATATCACATTCACAATCTATATAAAGTCAGCATTGTTGATGTTTTCTTTTTATCTAGACAGAAGTTCTTTTATATATCTACTTGAAAAATGGAAGGTATGGAGAGTAAAGGATTTTTTATTCGTTTTGAAGATCTTGAAAAATTCAGACCAGTTCTTACTGATCAGGATTCTTGATAAACATTGAAATACTGGTTATTAAGTTGTGATGTTGCAGCATAGTTAGATGAAGTAGTGGATGCGTATGAAGAAATTTGGGTAATTAGACGTGTTATGCGAGCAGCTTTGAAGACCAACATTTTTGTTTGTTGAATGAATTTTATTTTTATAATGTCAATTAAAATTTAATTTCTTAAAATAGTTGCCAAGGACAGACTGAGTCCTTATTATCCAAAATCTAATCTGGGTTGTTTACTTATAGCTGAAACATTGACATTATAAACAGCTTTTTATTTATACTCTCGGAAATGATAGACAAGGACCTATAATAGACAGAAACCATCGAGTTTGTAACATTATCACCATATAGCTCAAAACTAGGCTCATGGAAAGAGATAGAGAGATTTCAGATTTCGAAACCAAAACTAAGAAGATTTAACTCAAGAATACACGAGATCTTAAAGAAGCAAAAATAGCTGAAGAAAGATCCAAGAATTTACTGAAATAAGAAAAGGCCAAATCTGATAGATACTCAAAACAGCTCAAAGAATTTCAAGAACAGATTTTTCACCTTAATACAAGAGTGGTCGAACTTGGCAGATAAAAATAAAGAGAGGTAAACGAAATAAAAGGTCTTTACAACTCAATGAAAGAGTAAGTAAGGAAGTATGAACGTATTCTACCAACTCTCACTTTTTTGAATTAGTTTGGATTAACTTTACAAAATATACCTCCCTACTAGGATATTTTCATCAACTTGAAAGACAAAATAGTTCAGCTCCAGTAGACTATTCACAACTTCTAACAACACAAAATCAAAAGCCAAGAAACTATCTTAAATGCTAAGCAGAATTAAGAAAACATGCGCACTAAGAAAGTCGAAATTTAGAAGATTCTGAGTGAAATTCTTACTAAAATATAGGAGTAATAACTTCAGAACTAATAACTAAGGTTAATCTAAAATGAGCTAAGATAAAAAAATGAGGAGCTCTAGAGACTATATCAAAATGAAAGCTTAAGAAACGCATAGCTTTAGAGATCTCATAAATAATATTAGCAGAGAATATAAGAACTTTAGACCTACTATAGCAACTAGTTATAAAACAAAGAAGAAGAGATAAGAAAAATAGCTCAGGATGAATTTGCGAAATTTGAACATTAGATTGAGTCCCTTCAAGCAAAATTTTAAATGAAATAAAAAATGTATTTGCAGCAAATCAGAATACTTTAAGATGAGGTCTATTTTCTACAGGGAAAGATTTCAGAGGAAAAGACAAATTTTTAGTAACATTATATGGAAATCAAAGAACAAATTGAAAAAATGAGGGAAGAAGTGTAACGAGAAAGAGAAGCACATTAGTAACTCAAGTAAAGATATGAATAACTTGTGAGGAGTTTGATAAAAGTAGGCAGACAGAAAGACCAATTATAACTAAAAGTACAGAACCAGGAAAGGAAAATCTAAATGTACGAAGAAAAACAAAGGAATAGTATGAATAGTGTTTCGGATATACAAATTAGTCAAATTAGACATATGCAATAGATTTATGATGAGTTGTTATAAAAGTATACTGAAGCCAATAATATCATAAAAACTCTCAAATAAACAAACTCTTACTTGTAAGAAGAAACAGCCACGCTTAGAAGTGAAATCATCTCAAAAACAACTCCAGAATACTCTCATTCTTTGGAATTACCTCCTTCTTTCTTGCATTTTTAGAATCTCATCAAGAAGACATCATCTCAAGATTAAACCACAATCAATAGCTAACTGTATCTCTAAAGCATGTAAATAGAAAATGCTTACGAAAATAGTTACAATACAAAAATTTAAAACAAATAATTGAATGAAAAAATTAATACTTTACAATACGATATTGCACTATCAAAAGAGAAAACTCAAAAAATAGAAGACCAACTTTTAGAGCAGATGTCAGCAAATTAAAAAATAGGTAAAGAGCTAGTGAATATGAAAAAATAAAGAGACAGGCATTTTTAATAAATGGTTAAGCTAAAATAAAAAAACACAGAGCTGGCTAGAGAGTTAAGTTAGAAGCAGAAGTAAATTGCTTTAGCTAATCACCTCTCTAATATACTTAAAGAAAAAGTGTAGTTTTTAACAAAAAAATAATAAAGTTTGAATTAAAGACTAAAGAAAGAACTTGCTGTTCAAATCAGTTTGAAAGAAGAGATAAAACAATTCAAAGAACTCGGAAGTGAAGACAATTTGCTAATAAAAAGAATAAAATAGTTTACTTATAACCTCTAGTTAGCCAAAAGATAAAATGACAAAATGCGAAGTGATAATTTACTCAAAGAGAATGCAGCGGCAACAGAAATCAGACAGCTTAAAAAGCAAATCGATTAGCAAACCAAAAATAATGAGAAAATATCAAAATTGCAAAGTGAGCTCACTAAATTCAAGGAATAAAATTTAGTCCTGCAGGCTAAAATTGACCATTCTGAAATCGAAAAACTCAATCTTTTTAAGGATATCTAAGAATTCTAAAAAGAAATATAGAAAAAATAGAGAGAGATTAACATTTTAGCTTAATCTTTAGCTCGAGAGAGGAAAGAGAGGAGCTTATTATCTGTACCTTCTCTCAAAGTTATAGACCATCAAGTCTATGAACAATAAAAGTAAAAATTATAAACACTGAACTAAAACTTGAAGTCCAAAGATGAAAAGCTCCAAGATTTGGAAAGATAGATTTTAGACTTGAAGGAATAAATCGATGATATCAAAGTAGCAGAAAAGGCTCGTTTAGAAGCAATTTAAACATAACAAAATTACTATATCCAATAGATCATAGAAATGAAGATGAAATGCGCAGAGTCGGAAATGAAGGCAGCCTAATGCCAGCATCTTTATAACCTCCTCAAACGTAAAAGTTCAACGAGCACCCTCTGATTTTTTCAACACATCTAAAAGCTAATACCTACTATTACTTGAACATTTATTAATTCAATCAAGTTTTTTTTAGACACCCAATCATTTCATGTGATTCATTTAATGGTTAAAATATGTATGTAGTGTAACGTAGGTGATTAAGCTGAGCCTATCTGGAAGGATCAACGAGTACGACCTAGGTGATGTTATCGTCAAACTTTAGCATTATAGGATTATTGATAGTCCTGCAATGACTCTAGTTGACTTGATTGTTGATTAATTAATATTATATTAAACAATCCATATCTTAACAATTTAGAATAAGCAGACATAATTATTTTATCAGTCTACCAGTTCGATCTTTGTCCCTGGGCTTGACAACACAACGTAGAAGTTAAAGTTGGCAGGGATGTCGTTTTAGATGGGGAGTTCAGTCTAGCATCTTTAAATGCTGTGTCTTCTTGCAAATACAAGCTTCTTTTCACTTGGAGTCCAACTAACTTCAATTATATCTCCTTTTGAGAACATAAAAGGTTATCCTTCAAGTTCATCAACCAAAAATCCCAAAGAACATAATCCATAGAGTCCCTGTTAACCTTCTAAATGACAGAATTGTTACCAATATTGATTTCGTAATTTTTCATTTTGAAGTTTTGAGGATTAGCGACTCCAATAGTAACTAAATCACCCTATGGAAGTTAAGTAATTTTGAAGGCAGCTTTTCGTGTTTCTTTATCACTTTAAATTTTGGTAAAAGCTATTCCACAATAGGCATCCTCCTTAAGTTGCACTGTTTTGTCATCAGTAATAGTCACAGTAGATCTAGAATAAACATATTTTTACGTTTTTTATGTTGAAGAAAAAACTGTGTTAGTCTTTTCTTCTAATTTTTACTACTTAGCTCCAAATTTGCTGACTTATAAGGGAAGATTATTGAAAATTTTTGTAACTTAAGACACAACAGTGGTTAGGTGTGCTGAAAATGAACCTGCTTTGCTTGCATACTCAACCACCAAGTTTTTTGAGCTATCAACTGTGATTAATTTATCTAAATTAACAAAGTTCTACTATCCTTGTACTAGAGAAGTTCCGAATATCTGCTGATTTGCTTTAAAATCTATGCCTCATCTTGGCAACCATCAGTTTCAGTCAAAAGGCGATAGAGTTCAGGCAACCTCATCGAAACAGTTGACTATTTCAATTTAAAAATACCTGTGCAAGAATCACTTTCCTCAACTGGCAATATCCTTGCTCTATTTTTTACTCAACTATTTTAACTTTTTGGGCAAGTTGCTCCACCATATCCTTCAGATACTTTTGCATTTATCTTTTTGAGTTATCCAATGATCTCAAGTATTCAGCAAGTCCACTTAATTCAGGAGATTACTCATGATGATAGAGATTGCGGTTGACTTCAGCAAGAAAGATTTTGAGGTGCAAAGTTTGATATCCTTGATGAGTTGTATTTTGACATACTGGACAGATGAGTCCCTTGCTTTTACAGTTAGGATCAATACAAATAAAGTTAAGGACTTCTCCTTCATGGAGTTCCCCCTTGTTACATTTTAGATATCTCACCCTAAGCTTTTTTATCTGATCGGGCTCAATGCTCATCAACTAATTATAAAGATTCGACCATTATATTCTGATCGTCACTGTTACTCCCCCTGCTAAACTTATAAAATCGCTGTGTTTCATACATAATAGGTTTGTCAAATATAAAA
>Ga0194117_10001885_pt1 | contig 23208 bp, 19 predicted proteins | sample TA2MahsurfametaG_FD_160579 | JGI IMG/M metagenome (GOLD analysis project Ga0194117, IMG submission 160579) | Freshwater microbial communities from Lake Tanganyika, Tanzania - TA2015009 Mahale N1 surface | ecosystem: Environmental > Aquatic > Freshwater > Lake | place: Tanzania: Lake Tanganyika...
CAAAAACTTAAATCGAAATGTCTTTAATAAAAAATTCTGAGAGATATACTTCAAGACTTGTAATGCGAAGAAACTCTAAAATATGAAAGGACAGTTAGTTTAAATGATAATAAACAAGTTTTTAATCATATTTATGTATCAAAATAAAAATCATGCTGAATGTTGCGATGAGCTATTTAGGCGGGTCCATTATCGGGTGAAGGAATCTGCTTCATTCTGGTAAAGGACAGGTGCAGGCTGTTTGTAGAGGGCATACTCCTTGCAAATGAGGATTCCCAGGACGTACATAATGACGATGAAGATGCAGATGTTGACTGTTTTATTCATAATTATTATTATATGCTACTAACCAACAAATAAACTCAAATAACAATTGCTTATTTTGTAATACGCATAGAAATAATGATAAGCTGACTGATTCATTCAAAATGACAAAAATATTTATCTATTGATTTCGAACAAAAGACTAATTGTTAAGGCTTTAAACTATTTTAAGTCAAATTTCAGATATTATAATTACAATTTTCAAAACTAACAGTCATGATTTATATGCGTGAGAAGGCTCATGATAAAAAACCAAAAGTTCAAAATACTTTCAAGAAAAATGTAATTGATGAGCTCAAGAGTAGATTGTGTCAAAATGTCCAGGAAAAAAAGACTAGATCTCCTCTATATGAATAATAAAAAAATGTAGAAAATAGTAAAGTAACAAAGTAACCCACTATTTAGCAGTATAAAATAGCAAAAACACAACCAGATCTAAAAAATTCAACTCTTTAATAGCTCGCAAGTAAAGTGAAGTAGAATTAAAAAGCTATCGAAAAATTAAGTGAAAGCCAACATAAAAATACACTCTAATATGAGAATAAGCTCTTAAGATATGAAATCAATCGGCTGAGTGAAAAAAATTAAAGATTAATCTAAGAAATAAATGAACTGAAAGTAGCTGAAAAAATGAAAAAAATAAATGATACAGCATCTAGAAAGGAGAAAAGAAAAGTAGAAGAACTAAAATAGTCTTATTGCCAAACAGAAGAAGAGTAAAAAGGAGAGACTCCGATAGTAAAGTTGGAATTGCTAAGAGAATCTATAAAAACTCCTTTTTAGATTGAACCAAAAGAAATGAAAAAATAGAGTGAGATTTTGATAAGTCAGATTAATCTTTAACTTGAAGAAAAAGTGAAGATCTTAAAGAACTTAGAAATAGAGAAAGACTATTTATCAGATCAACTGATGGAGGTCGAAAAAGATTATGAGAAGCTTAAAATCTCTCTAGAATAGGCGTATCAATAAAAAGAAAAATATTTTAGTTAGCTCTAACTAATGAAAGAAGAACAAATGAGACTTTAAGAATAGAACAAGATTTATTAGGCACAATTCAGTGCTCATTAAGAAAGGATTGAGCTTCTAAACAAAAAAATCTAGCTGCTCAAAGATGAGAAATAAAATTTTAGAGAAAGCAGTAGGTATGTCTAAATGCCTTCAAGCACTTAAAATGTGACCATTTAAATACTACTTAAATTTTTGAAAAGAAAACAACTTGCCAAGTATCATTAAGCTTTGATGGAGCTTATAAACAAATACGAAATAAGAATAAGTGACTTGAATACAAACTACATCGAAGAAAAGACTCAAAGAGAACAACTTTACAATTATTGCAGAGAGCTGATTTCTATGGTTAACACTCAAAAACATTTAACCGTTGAAAAAATGGTAGAGCAAATCAATAAATATTATACGAAAGTAGAACAACTCAATTAAAATTAAATTGACAAATTACTGAGAAAAGTTAAGTGCTATTCTATAGGAATCGATTAATCTTAGCTTAACAATATCAAAATGGAATTATAAGAGTACATTGTGCAGCTCCAGAGCAGATTACCTGCTCTATCGGAAGCTTACCTTGAGGATGGAAGTAGTGTTGCTGACAGCTATAATGTTTCAGTCTAGAATTTTTAATCTTGATTTACCTAACTTATTAATTATTTTATAAAATTATTAACCTTCGAAATAATTATAAGGTTAAAGTTGTTTGTTAAAGAATAGATATAAATCCATTTTTTAATCAAAAAAATTATACTCTCCTAATTATTCCATTAAGAAAATAAACTTATTCCAACTTCGAATATATTTTATTTATATAAATAAAACTCTCTATATAGTTTTATCAAATTCCCTCAACATCCCTAAAAAGCTAGAACATTTTTGAACATATATACAGATCAATTTTCGAACTTTTATCTAACCATTCAAATCTATCACCATTTTAGTTATGATTTTGTAGTATATTCTATATTCTGATGTTCATCTCTATAGCTAATCACTTAGAGAACACAAAGAAAGTGTAAAAGAGACGAAATCTTAGCTATTCTGAATATAGAAGACGCTGTATTTTTTATGCGTTTATAAAAATAATGAGGATAAAACTATTTACAATCTTAGCCCTGATCACGCTCGTGCTATCACAATGCACCCCAAACTACTCCATACCCAATCTCCTCGCAGGTAATTCAGAAACCACTCAGGATCACTTCAATTCGCAACTAACTCTGGCTCTTCTAATAGCATGCAGAAATACTAGTACACTTTTTCTACACCTTTCGCTGCTGTTCCAAACGTGGCACTAGGTAGGAAAATATATATACAGCCTTGCAAGATTTTTCCATAAGTTCTATGGGAGCCCACGCCTTTTATGTATCCCCTACAAAAATAAACAAAACATCGATCGTTTTCAATTTCGCCTACACCGCTCCCATATGGTCAACAATTAGATTCAATTTTTGGGCCTCTAGCAATAACCAAATCCAACTGGGCTACTTCAGTAACAACAACTTGACGGTGACTGCTAACTCAGCAGTTGTTTCTACAAAAATACAACAAGCATTTGGAACAAATGATAATCCAGTTGTAAGAGTATTTCTAAATGGATATCAATCTGAATCTAATACACTACAAATACAAGTGAGCCCTTCCAATCTTCAAGGAACTACATTATCAGCTAAAATACTCTTAGGTCCCACTTCCAAAATTGTTGGTATCTGGTTAAGTTGGATTGCCTTCTCTCCTGTTACTGCATCTTTCACTGCTTATGGAGGATCACTTGGTAGAAACAGCTTTGTTGGCACTTTCAATAGTGATATAAGCAGGCATCTCTATCAAAACTCTTATTTACTTTATGGTCTTAGCCAAATTTCAATTAACGGCTAAGATTCTCTTGCATTTAACTGCCGAATTTCGAACAATTTCCAACTTTCTCTTACATCATCTAGAAATTTCGATTCTTTGGGACTCATCTACATTGTGGCTGGTAACCCTCCTAGTAAACTTTGCAGTGCCTGTGGAATTAACAGTGTCGCTTACGGCAATACTTGCTTGTCGTCTTGCCCTTTGGGAACTACTGCAAATACTTATAAAGATGGTGGTGTTGCCTGTTTAGGTACTGCTGTGTTATCAGCCTCTTCAGGTTCAAGCTCTGCTGATTTCATTAATGCCTCTTCTTCATCTTAAAACAAATTTTAGCCAGTAATTGATGTCAATACCTCTTCAGGTTCAAGCTCTGCTGATTTCATTAATGCCTCTTCTTCATCTTAAAACAAATTTTAGCCAGTAATTGATGTCAATACTTCTTCAATTTCTACAACAAGTGTTTCATCCCCCTCAACTCCTTCAGTTACAAACTCATCAACAACTTTTTCTGCTCCTAAACCACCCACCTGCCCTACTAACGCATTCTTCAATGGAAACTAATGTGTTTGTGAAGTAGGATTCGGATACATTAACGGAAAATGTACTGTGTTACCCATTGCTTCTGTTGTTATCCCAGTTATAATCATTCCAAAATTATCTGAAACTGTTCCTGCCTCTTCAACTGGTTCATCTTCCTCGACTACTTCAACATACTCAGTCACTCCTTCAAGTTCATCAAGTATCCCAACTATCCCAGTCATCCCATATACCAATCAAACTTCTTCATCTCCTGTAATTCTACCAAAACCCATCTATACAAACTCTAGCTCAGTAGCTTGCCCATTAAATTCTTACGACAATGGTCTGGGCACTTGCGTTTGTAACTCAGGATATTATTTCTCAGATCAAGGATGTATTCAAGGTACACCTTGCCCTGCCAATAGTACCCGTCAAGCTGATGGATCATGCAAATGTGATCCGGATTTAACTAACTACAACGGTTTTTGCTCAAAATGTCCTTCTGGAGCCCTTTGGAGTTCTCAATCGAAAACTTGCATTTTTGTGTGTGGCCAAAATTCAATATATAACAGTTCTGTAGGTTCTTGTGTTTGTAATCCTGGCTTCGGTCTTCAAGATGGGCAATGTCAAGTCTGTCCCACTAACTATTTCGTAAATAACGGCTTCTGCGTAACATGTCCTATCAACTCACAAATTAACCCAAAAACTAATAGCTGCGATTGTTTGTCTGGCTTTTTTACTAACTAATTTGGTATTTGTGCTAGAAAATGTGGAACTAATGAAATTTACAGCTCTAATACATAGTCTTGTAGTTGCTTGCCAGGACTTGGAAGAATCAATGGAGTCTGCACTCTTTGTCCACCAGGAACTCAAGCTTCAGGTGATGGTTCAGCCTGTGCAGCTTGCGGAGATAATCAACAGTTAGTAGGAGGACAGTGTGTTTGTAATAATGGTTATGCTCTTAACGCAGCTAAAGTATGCACGATATGTTCGAGCTTACCAAATGGATTCCTCATCAATGGAGCTTGTTCAGTATGTCCTTCCAATTTGATTTATGATGGCAATCAAGGTTGTATTTGTCCATCAGGAAAAGTACTCCAAGGCGCAACTTGTGTCAGTCAATGCAAATCCGATGAACTTTTAGATAGTCAAGGAAACTGTTATACTTGTGGACATAATCAAGTCATCTCCAACGGAAAATGTGTCTGCATAAATGGATATACGCTTAGTAGTTGTGGAATATGTGTGTCTTCGTGCTCAGGAAATCAATTCATGTATCAAGGAATGTGCGCAACATGTCCATTGAGCACTGTCTACAACGCACAAATTAACGGATGCTTTTGCCCTACTGGCTACTATAAAGATAACTATGGTGTTTGTCAACAACTAGTCCTTAAACCAGTTGATTGTAGTGCTGGACAATACTTTGATACCAATCTTGGATGTGTTTTTTGCCCCGGCCAATGCAAAACTTGTAAGTCTTCAGGTCAATGTGTCACTTGCAATTTGAACGGGTATACACCCAATGTTCAAGGTATATGCGCACCAACATGTGGGGATGGTTTAATACTCGGAGGAGAAACTTGTGATACAGGATTAAACTATTCTCCTGGTTGTATCATTTGTCAAATCTCATCCAATTGGACCTGCTCCGGACAACCCTCAGCTTGTGTTTCAAACATACTATCAGTTGCGCCTACACAAACACAAGTTAATCCTTCACCTACTCCTGCATCAACTCCTAACAATAACTCGGGGGTTATGAATCTTCAATCTTTATATCAATCTGGAAATGCAACAGTCAATTCAAATAACGTTTTTGTAACTCTTAAAACTAACCCAACATTCACCTTTGATGGTCCATCATAAATGCAAAACTTCTTAAAATCTGACTTCCCTTCAGGTCAAAAACCTACAGTTTACTGTTCACAAAGAGCTAGTCCTAACTTAGATACTTTCGACTGCTTGATGATCTTTCCATCTGGAGTACCGAATTAGACTTTTAGCGTAAACTTTAGCTTCAATTACAAAGGAAATAACGGAGCTGTCTCTGTAAAAGTGGATCCTTTTGTTCAAACAAATTCAAGGAATAATGCTAGAAAATTATGATCATATTTTTGAAAATTTATTTTACTGCTAAATTCTCTTCTATCATTTATATTTAAGCAAAATATAAAACAAATAGTCTTCTTAATAACTTATAATCATCTTATTACAAGTAATAGCTGTTATAATGAGCCAATCAACTATTTGTCCCAAATGTGAATGCACTTACTCCTAAGAAAATCCACCTAAAATACTGATCAACTGCCCACACCTACTCTGTCATCAATGCCTTCTCAAAGAAATACGTAAATTACTTTTTATCAAGTCTGTCCCATTGATCATAAACGAATTTAGAGAAGAAAATATACACTTGAACAGTTTCAGACTCAATAAGAAATACTTTCTCTTTGTGTAGAATCACGACTAATCTAAAAGGAATAAGGATAACCCTGTAGTTAAGATATTGTCATTAATGTCAACTCTAACGAGAATAAAATATAGCAAGAACCAAAAGAAAATACTCAAAATGAAAAGCTTAATGAAAAAATATAAAGTGTTTAAATGTCTGAAGATTGCAATCATTCTAGTACTGAACAACTTCCCATTGAGATAAGTAAATTAAAAAAAGCTAGAAGCGAAGAAAATATTTAGTATGAAAATTGTTTACTTCACTCGAAAAGTGCAGAGCTGATTTGTATGGAAGATATGTGCTTTATCTGTCCAAGTTGCGCACTATTCGGAGAGCATAAACATCATAAAGTGCAGTCCTTTGAAAATTTTGTGTTGAGTTTCGGAAATTTGGCTGAACAATGCTTGATTATTAAGGAGCAAATGAATGAAAAAGAACAAAATTTAGAAGTCTAAAGACTGAGGCTCGAAATATAGTAGTAAATAAAAAAACAGAAAAGTGTCTAAGTACAAAATATAAAGAATCATATAAATAATATCATCAAAACAATAAGACGTGAAGAAACCAAAATGCTTAAAAATTTAGAAGAACTTTATAAGGCAAAGCAAACCAAGTTAATGAGCATCGTTAATAGTAATTAAATCTATACTAAAATAAAAGATTACGAGAAAGTAGTTTAGACTTTGAGTGAAGGAATTAACCATCTGCTTAAAATGGAAAATATTGAAAAATATATTTAGTTTGTAGATTAAAATAACTCTAAGAGTTACTCAGCAAAGTAGGGAGAGTATTTGCTGTTAGAAATTGATAACAACTATAAAACATTAAAGAAAAACATTACGAGCTAAATCAGGGAGATTAAAGTCGAGATCTTGTAACCAAAATCAGATATAATCCAAGATTTCTTATTAATCAAATGTAAAAATAGTCAAACGAAATCTGAATAACTCAAAATTAATCAAAAGTAAGCTGAAAAAAAGGCTGCTCATTCAAACTAAGATCCTCCGATAATCAAGTAGGAAAGAAATTAATCAAAAACACCGATTGTGAACAAAAATAACGAAGAATAAATGCTCATCAACAGTGTAGATCGGTCAAAATAAAAGAATATCAACAACAGTCTAAGCCCTATTACTCCTGTAGGTAGCTTTTAATACGTCATTGAGTCTCAATTCTCAGCATAAATCGGCGGAAGAACGTAAAGATGTAATAATTTTGTTGATATGAGCCAGATTAAGATCCCTTCCATAAATTTAAATGCTAGAAATACGATAGGTAATTATACTCAAAAAATATCTCTTTTGAACCCGACAAAAATAGATAAATAGTCAAATAGCTTAGCTAAAACTAATAATTTTTCAAAGAATAAAAGTTTCAATAGTTCCAACTAAACATAAAAATAAATTCTTAGCATTTTAAATGATAAGAACGAAATAAAAAAAAAGAAGAAAATTGACTTACCTTAGAAATACATCAAAATCTATGATTAACTCCAAAAAGATAATCTTGATGTGCTGGATTTGGGAGGAGCATTTCTGGGAGACAATCTTATCTTTAAAATCAGTGAGATCATACCCACACGAACAAGATTAAAAACAATAAAGTTTATGAACAATAAAATAACTGATGATATTTTCCCGTAACTTCTTATCAGGTGCACCAAAATCAATACTCTTAATCTTAGCTACAATAATTTAACTGAAAAAAGTCTAGATTTCATATAACAAGAAGTAGATCACTTGGGTCATCTGTCAAACATTACTTTAAGTAACAACAAGATAATTTTGCGTAACGTAAAGGATCGACTATAGTTGTTGAAGAGAAAAGGAGTGAAGATTTCACTTTGATCTTTATTAAGTATTGCTGATAAAATATTAAATTTTGAGAGCAATATTAAGAAACAAAAGTAAAAGTAAGTAATTATTTGATAAATGCAAATAATCAAAATTAAAGCATAATCAGTTTAATTTTTATGATAAATTTGCCTAAAAAGTAATCAATATTTCGTAACATTTTCTATTTCTTCTAAATTTACATTTTATATTATGAAGCATCAAACAAAGTAAAGACACTTTATGAGTTCCAAAGATCTCTATTTCCTACCCAATATCACAAGAATCAGACTAGCTAACACCAAAAAAAAGAAATAGAAAGGTTCGTATTCTTCAGTTTAAAGAATAAAGTCAATATAGCAAATCATGCTGAATAAATCAATTGTAGATTTTCGATCATAGAATGATGTTTTGTAGTTTTAAAGAAGGAAGAAAACTAATATTAGTAACCTATACGATAAATACGACTTTTTTCCCAAAATTTTCGCTTTCAAAGATGAAAGGAAAAATGATAAAGATAAATCTAGAACTAAGTAACCTCAAGAGTAGAGTCAGCAGAAAAAGTCGACTAACAAATAGCAACACTCGAAATAATAAAACAAATAGCCCAAAGACAAGGACAACAATTTTAATTTTCAATCTTTCTATTATCGTCAAAATTTCAATCGAAAAATAGAATAAGAAATCGGCAAGATCTAGTTTAACATCAAATATTCATTTTCTCATAAAAATATGATTATAGCTGAAGGCGCAATAAATGGCTAGTAAAATCTAAAAGAAAGATAACCGATAAGGAAAAAGTATACGAAGATATAAACTTGCCTAAAATAAGACCCTAAAGACACCATAAAGTTGTAGAAGATCCCCTCTTTTTTGTTAAGACTCATCTAAACAAAAAGACAATGATATATTTTGCATTTTAATTCAGTTAATATAGAAGTTCCACATAATTAATCAATATATGAGACCTTGGATCTTAATATTTTTTGTATTTTCAACCATCTTCCTTCTCACTGAAACACGCAGAAAACAAGAAGTTATGAAGGAAGAGGAAGAAGTTTAATAGTAAAAAGCAGTTGTTCTTTAGTCAGACCACTTCTACAGTGAGACCGAGAAATCTAAAAGTTTTGATATTGGAGATATATAGAAAGATAAACCAATAGTTTTTCTGTTATAACAAGCTAATTAGCTCTAAAGGGAATAGGCTTTAAAGAAAAATCCAGTTACAGTAACATTGTCTGCTGGAAAATAAACAAAGAAATGTGTCATCAATCATCTACATGCCTTATGTGTTCTTCCCAGTTCTGATGCCTAAAAAGGAAATTTCAAAGTATAATGTTAGAAAACACCATGTGCTGTGAAGTGGAGATTGTAGCAACCTGAAACAATATAGACAGATGGAAAACACACAGTAAATCATTTGGTTGCAGTCAATCAATAGAAAGATCATGCAATGCTTAAAGTATTCTGCACTGACCCCAAAATACGAAAAGATTTGGATAGTAAAATCGAAATGTTCACTAATTCTAGATACGATAAAGTTGTAAATCAATAAGGTTAAATCATGTATTTCTTTCTAAATGAGGAGAAAGGAGATTACTTCATTTCCACAAATGACAAAGCTATTGAGAAATGTGCAGTAGCACACTTAGAACATGCAGAAGATATGATTATTCTAAAAAAATAAGGCGTTGAAATTATTGACTTTTTCGTGAATCATCAACCTAATATTTACACAATCGATAAATCAATGTAGACTGATTTAAGAATTGAATTCTTGTTACATGAAGCCTAAATGTAGGTTATGCACAATACAACTTGGGTCTAAATCTAATTAATCGGCATTGATGGCAAAAAAAATACTAGTTTAAACAAACTTACTCTAGATGTTGACGATGAAAAAGAGTTTATCACGTTTAACATGATTTTCAAAAAACCATAAGAGAAACATGAAAAGTATGAAATCCACATCAAAAGCTATTCAGAGAATTACCTCATTGCCACCATGAGATTTGTTGCAGATGATCTCCACCAAGTATAATTTGAGGAAGAATCATATTTCTAGCTCAAAAAAGGTCAGAAGATTAAATATTAAATGATCCCTCTCAAAGCATAAGAAAAAAATATCCAAACAGTCAACTTCTTTAATTCTGATTCAGCCAAATTTAAATTAAGCAAAGATTCCTGCGACAGAAAAGGCTGTTAATTTGAAGTATAGGCACTTTAGTCTGCAAAGGGGTTCATCTATCTAGGTTAGGACATTAAAAAACTCAAAGCTGCTGAACTGATTGAAGAATAATTCTAAAATTCCATAGGAGCTAAGGTTAGTTAAGGTTAATAAAAATTCTATCTGTACAAAATTAAAGCAAATGATGCAATTCAAATTTTAGTTAACACTCCCAATGTTATCGTTTATGCAGCAAATAAATAACTTTGTAGAGGATAAAACCTTACAAAATGTCACTAAAAACAGATCAACTATCACAATCCTGCCATATACGAGGCAACCTAAGATATCGATTTAGTATTCTTAGTCCGAGCCTTAGACTCTGCTAAATTTTTTCTCACAATCGTAGACGCACATGCACCCTACTTCTAATTGAAAGATACAGAGCCATTTGTTTATCTAATGGATAGCAATGAAAATACATTAGCTCTACATTTTAAAATTCCTTAAAAGTAAGACGTTTCTTTCAATTTGATTTCTAGTATTAGATAGCTCTCAATGGTAGTATTAAACCAAGAAAAATTGGAAAAAATAGATTCTAAAAAATAATCCCAAGAAGGTTAGTTTTCATCATAAGGTTTCATTCAATTCGCGAAGTAGGATTTAAAGTCAACTTCATTTGTGATTGTTGTTCATAAAAATGAGTAATATAAAGGTAAATTTGCTCATTTCACTTTAATTGCCTCAACAAAGGAGTCTAACCTTGTTCTGGAACCTAGTAATCCTCATTACTAAAAACTTCCTGCCAAAGCTACCAGAGATTACGTATTTGGTATTTAACGAGATAAAAAACTATTTCTTAATATCCATACTCCAAACTCCAATAATCCATAGCTCAAACTTAAAGTAAGCAATGTTGATGAATACAATAACTAAAGCAACACAGTCTAATTTTAAATTAAAGAGCAAACTGATGTTATTAGCTTATAAACTATAGGTGAAAGACTCTGTGAGGATAGATAGAGCTAATGTGAACTCTTCATTCGTTTAATTAGTGAGATGAACAGTGACGTTTAAGTTACCCTAACTTTAATCATATAAAATGCTATTATTTAACTCAAAGATGGTATTTGGCAAAACTATGATTTGAATAAAGCTGTTTCCTCAGCTCACTTCTATTTCCTGCCTAAGCACAATAAGCACAGTATTACAATATTTTACCATTCTTCTTTAGTCAACCTAAAGGTATCTTCCACTCTTTGGAAATCTGATGACACCTCCATAGACATTTCAGAATGGCCTTTCCCTCATACATTCAAAGTTGACAAATCAAAATAATCCACTCTTCAATTTAAACCTCCTCAGTTTATTCACATTGATGCTGCTTAATTAAAGAAATGTTGGCCTTACTGTGTAGTCCTTCTTTCAATAGTCCCATAAAAAAGTGAACTTAATCAACTTAACAAATCACCTTCACCTTTATTCACTATAAATCATAGTTTTAGGATCATGGCTTCTAATAGTTTTATTAAGGTTCCTTAGAAAAATAAAATTGATGTTGTTCTTAACAAATAAGAAGACAAGTATTTCTTAGTTGATTTGAAAAATTATATGGATAAGTAAAGTGTCGTTTTCTTTACATCTTTCACGATTGGCTCTTCACAACTTAAAGCGAATGTTTATTCTGAATCAAACCCAAGATGTCCGACAGTTTAAGAAGTTGAAGCTGACTTTAACTTCATTGGAATAGAAACTGAAATTGAATTAGCAGATGTCAAGAAAAAATTATAAGAAAACAAAATGAATAACGATAAAAGTACGTATCTTTGTATTCTGGGACATGCATTTGTTGAGAGCAAATTTTCATTGTAATTCATTCCTGAAGGCAAAGACATAAAACCTTTGTAAATTGACTCGACGACTTAGGTTAAACTAAAGGCTGAAGAAGTTAGACTGTATGAAATACATGCACATTTCTAATTCTTTTTGAAACTGTCAAGAACCTCAGGCTTCCCATATATATCTAAAAAGCTATGTAATCCTGTTAACGACATGGAAAAGTGTTTGGAAGATTTTATTAAGAGTGATGAAAAAGGAGATCAATTTGTAAACAAAGTTATGTCTTTAACATAAACTTCATGCGCTGGATGCATTTATTACTTAAAAATTACTGCAAAGTAAGAGTCATAGTTGACTATTCATGCTCAATCAAGGTTCATTGAGATTTAAATGAAATAAAACTCTCCTCTGACTGATGTGCTCGCCGCTAACGGACTCAACAAGTATCTCATCACAAGTGTGCCTGACAAATAGTTGCTAATCAATATCCAAATTACAAGTGGAGATTTGAAAGTCTAAGTAAATGATTACAATTCTATTGCAATCAAAAAAGAAAATAAAAAAGGCACAAATAATATCCACATAGCTATTCCTCCCAAAGATTTGAAAAGTGCTAAAACTACAACTGTTTCTAGTCTTACCTCTTTCCAATTTTCTACAAACTTTGTCCATCTACATTTATCTGTACAATCTCAAGATTCTAAGTCTCCAGCTAGTTACGTGATTACATACTCAAATGGAGAACCTCAAACTTACCTTTAGGATGGACTTATAGCACAGTACAACTTAATCCCAAAGAAGAAAACTACATTTTTATATTCTAATCCTTCATCAACCTCAATATACCTTCATCTTGCCACTGCCTAAGCACAAACTCTTAATAAATTAAAAGTCAGTGTTTTTGCACTAGAAGACATTTAAGATTAATAATCAATGACTGATCTTAATGTAAAAAAGTAGGATTTCCAAAAGAAAACAGTAAATCCTACAATGCTCATGCATTTGCCAGGCAAATCTTTCTACGTAATCGAGGTCTAAAACTAAAATCCTAAAGATGTCCTGCTGTATATCGGAGTCAACAACAAATAAATCATTTATTTACCTTTAGATCATGAATTCCCATTCCGAGTTCAACCCAAATAATACATGTACTTAGTTATATCTGCTGTAAATGCAGGCTACTTAAGATTTACACTCAACAAATGCGATGATTCTCAACCTTACATTGCTTATACTAATGATTACAATGATTTTGTTAACTAAAATTTCTAAACTTAAGAGCAAGTTACAGATTCCTTGATCTATGATAATGTAATCAAAATTAAGCAAGCTGGCTCTTTATATTTCAAAATCAGAGCTGAAGATGTAGAACCTAGTACGTTAACCGTCAAAGCTACTTTTAGCCCCAACAAAATAAATCTCAATAATGCTAAAGCAGGTAACAAAGGTAATCTCTAATATAATTTCATGGACTTTTAGACTGCCTAAATTAGCTATGCAGGAGTAGTCTGTGAAAAAAATTGTGGGGATTTCACCTATACTGCTATCAGATCTGACAATATTTCCAGCATTATAGCCCAGCTAGTCTGCACATCAGTCTCTTTTGATTTGCTAGGATTTACTCAAACCAAACAACCAGAAATCGTACCCATAAAAGCTACAACTTCAAAAGACAATAAGCTTCTCTTTAACTTACCTATAAAGCAAGACTTCAACTATGTTGGTGTCAAAGCAGTAAACTCTAAAAGCGGTGCAATCGTATACTATCAACCAGTCGAAATCACAACTTTCAAGGGTAAAATTACAAAAGCTATCGCTACAGCTAGCGAACCTACTAACTTGACTTGGATTATAGGCATTGTTTTACTTATATTAATCTGTGTGCCTCTATTCGCATATAGAAGATACCAGAAGAAACTACAAGCTTACAGACCTGTTGGATATGACTAAATGCAAGATGCAGTAAATTGATTGTTTAAACTTACCTTATTTCTTATTATCACTCCTTCATTACTTCATAATGTTATTTATAATTTTTAAAGCATCAGATTTATAATCAACCCATAGATTCAATGTCTATAGATTACTCTACCTGCAAATTTTAAGCGAGACTACAGAAAAATCATTTCTTGAGGAAAAACTAATCCTTTTATCTCTACGTATCGGCAGAAAAAATAATAATTAACACGGAACCATACGCCAAAAAACCATGGATAGTGCTATAGTTACTTCCTACCACACATGTAAAGTGGTTGTGGGAAAATAAGAGAAACAAAACTGTATAGAAAAACAAGTTGAAAGGATTTATTATCGAGACTTAAGGGCACATGTACTAGTTCAATGGAGAAAAAATAGTCTTGGATTAGTTAAAATAAAATTTCAAAAAAATTACTTTGCAATCTGATTTCTTTGACTAGTATGTTCTCGGTATGAGATACACTATTTAGGAAAGTACATTGATAAAGGAAACTATGCACAAGTGTATTAATGCGTTCGCAAAGATAATGGCTAAAGACGAGCAGTCAAGATACTCGAAAAATAAAGACTAAAATCAATGAAAAATGGCAAAGTAAAACTCTAATAATTTAGTAATCAGTTTTCAATGAGTTGAAAGTTCTCAGAAGTTTATAACATAAAAATTTGATGAGACTTTTTGAAATTTATGAAGACAGAAATAAATACTACTTTGTTTTGGAACTTTTGCACGGAATAACTCTTTACAAATAGATAGCCAATCGTAAAAAGAAAAATCACATGAAATCTCATCAAATTAGAGGGATACTCAAACAGATTCTGTCAGGCATAGAGTATTTGCAGGAAAAAGGTATTATGCATCGAGATATCAAGCCAGAAAATATTCTTTTTGAAGAAAAAGATTCTTTGGATAAAAATAATGGTTAATACGGTCTCAAAATTGTTGATTATGGTTTGGCTACATTTCACAATTAGCCCACAATCATCTTTACAAAATGCGGAACTCCAGGTTTTGTCGCACCGTAAATCATTACTTATGATGAAAAATAGCCGATTTATGGAATCAATGTCGATACTTTTAGTGTAGGAGTAATTATGCATATTCTGCTAATCGGATAGCAATCTTTTGCAGGCAAAAGTAGGAACACTATCCTAAATAAAAACAAATAATGCAAAATAGATTTTAAATCTAAAAAATACGAAGAAGTTGCAGCAAGTGGAATCGATTTATTGAGCAAGTTATCGTAAAAGCAACCTTAAAAAAGAATTACTGCAAGATAGGCATTGAATCATCCTTTTTTGATTCAAGATAGACCCATTTTCAAATTTAAAAAAGTATACAGATAGGAATAAATGGAAGCAACTTAAGTACCCATGAAAATGTACAGAAATCTTTAATAAATATCTCTTGATGAGTAAAGCCCGAGAAAATCAAAGTCAAACAGTACTTCCAGTTCAGTTAGTCTTAATTTCAAGACAAATGTACTTTCGAAATACTATGAATAGCTGAGTTATTATGACCCATTTTGCCATGAAAAGCAAACAAGTTTATAATAGTAAGCATTCGAGAGCGAATAGATCGAAAAAAAGAAAATATCTTTCACAATTTTAAACAAGTCAAGAGAAAATATCAACCGAGTGTCGCCACAAGTAAAAGCATACACATAAGCAGTTAATTTATTCAGTTTCATTAAGTGATATTATCCAAGTATTAATTAATGACTTTTCTATGAACAATCATTATTTATTCTATGGCTTAATTTATTTCTCTTGTTATTGAGGCTTCTCTTATAATTTTGGTTCGCTTTATAAATAAGGCTTTAAAATTGCTTTGCCTTTTGTCATATCTTTAAGATAATACTTTAGATTTTGCTCGAATTGTTAAAGTCCAAATTAATGTGCAACGTTACTTCGGAGCTCGTTTAAAAGAAGTTTTCTTAATTTCATAAAAATAGGTAATGACTTTAAAGTACCTTTCTCTTACAACCAAGTTGGTAAAAATAGACCTTTCACTGTAATATTTTTATAGATTAAGTCGATGACGGACACATTTTTAACATAGGCTCCTTCTAGGGCACCATAGACATAAGCAATTGAGTTTTTAGGCATAAGATTTATTATTTTGCCAGTCATCTCACCTCCAATCGCATCATAAAAAACAGTAGCATTCATCTTTGTGATCATTTCCTTTAGTTTTTATTCGAAATCTGGTTCAGAAGAATTAACAATAAAATTGGCTCCTTCTTTTCTCAAAACCTAAACTTGTTACTCTTTTCTTACAACGTTTATAATGTTGATTCCTTCAGGAGGAAGAAGTCTATTAGCCATTCTTCCAAGTTGTGAGGCTGCTGCATCCATAATTACAGTTTTAGTCTTGTTTTTTTTTGCATAATCCAACATTGCCATTGCAGTCAGAGGGTTCACGAAACTCATAGAGGCATGTTCAAAGCTCATTGAATCATCGACAGGTAAGCATTAGCTAGATTTTGCAATTGCGTATTGTGAATAAGTACCAGAACGTTATACAGGTGTAAATGCTACTTTTTTGTTTACTAAATTCCAACCCATAAATCCACCTCCATTTTGTATTACTATTCCACTTCCTTCAAAACCAGGGATACAAGGAGCTTTTTTATGATCATAGTTTGCATCTCTGAGAAAATAGTAATCTGAGGGATTGATAGGAGCAGCCATGACTTTAATGAGAACTTAGCCATCATTAGGTTTGGGAATAGGTAACTACTTGACTGAAAACTTCAAAGGCCCTTATAAGTAGATAGCCTTCATTGTTGGTTCTTCCTTCATTTGACAAGATTTAATTTTGATAATATATGACGACAAACGAGAAATCATTTTTACTTGTATAAAAATCAATAATAAAGATTATAATTCCAGTTCATAACTATAGTATCACATTATTTTACTCTTCTTTATTAGAATATCCTATTCTCCTGTCTTTACTGAGTCCAAACGTTTCATCTTGTTTTATATTGGTAAATCATGAATTGATTGAACAGAAGATTCGCATTCTTTTTCATCCTTAATAAAAACTTTGAACTGACCACTTCTATTGAAAACTATCTACGATGCTTCTCCATTTGTTTTGTAAAGCTATAATATGGAATGGAGAATTATGTCAATACGAAATTAAAATGCCGGTATTTTACATAATGGGCACAGCCACCTTGGATTTGTAGATACTGCTATTAGTTAAAGGAAATTTTTGAGATCAAAACATTGAAAATGAGTACAGAACAGTCCACGAGCTGGAATGTTCAATTTCTATGTAGAAAGTGAACAAGTCAATGGTATTTTAATTATTTAACAGCTAATTTAATCTCCAATATTCCCTCTTTTAAAACCAAGTTCTAATAGATCTTTTGACTCTGTAAAAGTCGAAAAAGACTTTGTACGCATCTATCGTATGAGCCAATCTACTTTTTTTTACTCAATTATGTAAATACCTATTAAGTGTGAATCAAGTACTATTCTTTAATCTTTGGATTATTTCCCAGGATGTTTCTAAGTGACTAAGATTTTATTTTATTTGACATGCATTCCTGAACTCAAATAAAAAGGTTAGTCTTTTCTATATTTTAAACTTGATTGTCTATGGAGAGGCACGAATTCTTTTAAGACAAGATTTCTTATTGTAAAATTGCAAGCATCTGGAAAAAGAATAAAATTTTGGCAGCCTTCTTTTATTCTAAAACATCGCACTTGTATTTTAAATTGGATCGACATATCTTCCTCACTCAAATTTAATACAATTTAGTGTTTCTTTCTTCCTTGGTGCAACAATCCAACAAATACAGTTCTTTTTACTTCTTTGTTTGGAATTAATCTTTTCAAATGACAAAAAGTACAAATTTTAGATTACTCCTTGCTTTTCATACACTCTCTATGATAGATTTTTTTGCAGTAATAACATTAAAAAGAAAGTTCTTTACTTTTTTCAATCAAAGAAACATGCTTTCCACAAAAACACATAACCTGGTCACTGAGGTTAGCAACTATACCACTCTCTGATACAACAATGTTATTTTGATTTTGTACTGTTGAGTTTACTGCTAGTCTGAGTGGAGGTCTTTTAATATCTTTGAGATAAGGTGTAGTTGCCATTTTTTTCTAACTCGCAGAATCAGAACTTATTGATTTTATTATATCTTTCGTAAAATTAGTTTTGAGATGTTCTTTTGGAGTTTATCCTGAGGATTTAGTTTCTTCATGGTTTGTTCCAAATGCAATTACTTTCCTCAATGTATTATCAGTGGGTTGTATTTATTGAGACAACTTAGTTCCATTTACCTTTTGTAGTAAACCTTTTGCTTTAAGAATCCTTTTTTTGAATTTTTACATAAACTCAGATTTGAAGAGATGAAAGAAGGCTTAATATAGTTTTTTACCTTTATCTTTAGTCTTTTTCAAAATTTCATTTGTAATATCATCAAAGCTAATCTTTTTTTCAAGTTTTAGTTAGTAATAACTAGACATATTCTTGAAGAGAAGTTCTATTGTATCTGAAGTAGTCTTTATAGGAAACAATTCTAAAGAGAGTTAATTTATTTGCTGAGAATCAATTGTTTCTAAGATCTCCTTACACTGATTCTTCAATTATTTTTCTTCAGTAAGTGCAATATCGAGCATAATTCTTGGTGAAGTTTTGGACAATAAATGTTATTAAGTTTTGTTTCATTTTATAAAACGGCAAAATGTGCATAATTATGTAGATTATATGATGTCTACTTCTATTTTTATAAACCATCTTAATTTTTATGAAGATAAGTTTTTACATACCCAAAGATAGTGACTCACCCAATCAATCAAAAACAATTGATTTTTAATTGTAGTATAACATCACACGTTCTAACACTTTAAAGAGATTAATTGTATTCATAATATGTATTTCGAATAACTTAATTGAATTACTATTCAGATCAATCCTTGGGTTTCTTTTTGAGTCTAAGTTGGTTAGTATGTCCGCATTTTCTCTTTCTGCAGTTAGTAGCTTTAAGAGGAAGAGTAACATAGCATTTTCTGCAAACTTTTTTGTCGCAGTTGAATTTTTTAGCGATAGCAGCGATGGTGGGATCCATAACACCTCCTCTGAGTCTAAGTACGAGATGAAGAGTTGACTCTTTTTGAATGTTGTAGTCGGATAAGCTTCTTCCGTCTGGATAAAATTTGAGTTACCTTCGAGTTGCTTGCCTGCAAAGATGAGACGTTGTTGATCTGGGGGAATTCCCTCTTTATCTTGGATTTTTCCCTTGACAGTTTCGATGGAATCAGATGGCTCAACATCAAGAGTGATAGTTTTGCCAGTGAGTGTCTTGACAAAAATTTGCATGGCTATAAATATTATATGATATCAATATTTCTTTAAAATGAATTACAAACAATTTTTGAACAGAATAGCTTAACCTTAAAAATAGTCATTAAAGATCGTTTCAAACTCTTTCCATTTATATCAGAATTTACTATTTGAAAAAAAATATATTAAAATGAACGTATTCCGATCAAAAGAAGGCGAAAACAAAAAAGTCGCATTTTTTACATTAACCAACTCTATTATCTATAACATCTTAATAATGGAGGATTATTTTATATCTAAATGAAGGTAAATAGGATATTCCAATCAAGTATCATAATCTTCTTCCCTTTCTGCAACCTTTACGGGTAGTGTCAGTAGGAATAGGAGTCACGTCTTAGATACGACCAATTTTTATTCCATTACGAGCAATGGCTCTCAAAGCAGATTGGGCTCCAGGTCCGGGGGCTTTATCACCTGTTCCTCCTCTAGCACGGAGCTTGATGTGAACGGCAGTAATATTAAGTTGTTTAAGACGGTTAACGATGTCGATTGCGGCTTGCATAGCAGCGTAGGGAGATGACTCATCTCTATCGGCTTTGACTTTCATTCCACCAGTAACTCTTGCAAGAGTTTCTCTTCCAGTGAGATCAGTAACGTGAATAAAGGTATCGTTCCAAGTGGCGAGAATGTGGCAGACGGCGAAGACATCACCAGAGGTATTTTGAGGACCGAGAGCTCTCTCTTGTTTGGCTTAAACAACTTCCTCACCAGCTCCTTCTTCGGCTTTTCCTCCTTTTTTCTTAGCATCCTTGGCAGGAGCTTTAGCAGGTGCGGGAGTGGGTTTTGTCTACTCTTTCTTAACCTCAGCCATATATCAAATTAATATTTTACAAATAATCAATATTTTATTATTAATAGTAACTTCACTCCCCAATTTACTTCATTTTATCAAAGCTATCCAAATAATGTTAGCTCATAGCAATTTCAAAAAAAGTTGAGCACTGTTAATAATATTTAATTCATGATATCAACTCGCAGAGCAGCACAATCTCTACTGCAATCTATAAAATACAATAAAGTCAGTTGGACCACTGGCAACCCCTATAACGTTAGGTGGCAATTCAAGTGGAGACCAGCCTATTACACATATCTCAAGGACAACTTTGATCCCACTCACGTCGGAAAACCTTAGGATTCACCTGCCGTACGCCCTCCTTTCTACACATATGTGCAAGACTTATTGTACAGAGTATTCCCCTCACTAAAAACCATTTATTTCCGCAGTGAAAGATTCCAAGATCCATTCCAAATTTTCGTATTACCATCTCTATCCATCTTCTTTTACCAATTCTGGGATTTGGCTTTCGGATTTAAAGCTCTTACTCTGCTACCCTGGATGTTCTTTTGGACTAGAGTCAGAGACAGAACCTACGATCCCGACATTAACTAAGTCCACTTAAGAGATATTATTCATCAAAATCCTGAATTAGGAGCACTTTTCAAACCAGAAACCATCCATCTCCTCGAATATGACATGGAATATGACACTGGCTTCCCTAATGAAAAAAAATTCCCTGAATTCAAAAACAAATTTTTCAGATTCTTCAACAACGACACTCATATGTGCACAGGTTTCTTCAAATTCGGAGACCTAGAATCAGGTGCAACTATGACCCTCCACGTATATTTGATGATATTTAGGTCAAAACTATGCCAGTCCACGGAGAATTCAGGTATCAAGTAGGAGAGCCCTACTACTTCTACGATTTGAGAGCAGACGTTGTACACAATGGACAGTTCAAAGAGATTGTTTTAGTCGATTAAGAGGCAACTTTGGCAAAAAAGAGACCTTTCCTCATTATTATTTGAGCTGTAACATTCATTGTATTAATCATAAGTCATAATAATCAATCATCGCCAAGTAAACGACTAACAGTCGGATCTTTCTTTAAGGCTTTGTAACTCTTGTTGAGAGTATTTATTCTCGATGTTATTTGTCTTCGTTTTTCTTAGACTTATTTGGGTTCTCCCAAAGACTAGAATATTGATTCGTGGTTCAATTAATGGAATAAAACCATCTGAAGTTTTTATTGGCTTTGTCTCACAAGGAAAAATCCAATAATTTTTGGAACTGAATCATTTAAGACAGTTACTACAATCTTAAAATAACCATCCAATCTCTATTTGATTTACTTAATGAAAAGTTTTTAAGCACCCTCATCAGAAGTTGTAGTTTTCTATATCATAAAACAATTACAGCAAGCAAGTCATCTCTGGCTGAGAGATACTTAGAGTCATTTGTGAACACTGTATTCATTTCTCCTTAAATCAAAGTGTCCAAAATATTTTAAGTCTGACATTTCAAGTCTAACAGATTTTTATTTGTAATTTCGTTTACCAAAGTTAACAAATCAGGGAATCTACTAAATACTTTTTGATTTAATTCACCTGCCAACTCTTGAAGTTACATATAAATGAAATCCAAAGTGCTATAAATTGGATCCTTTAGCTTTGCAATCTGAGGAACCAAAAGTGATCTAAAACACTCCATTGATGGAAATCCAGAAATTTAGTCTCCTTGATGACTTTTCAAAGTACACTTAATGTATTCATCATCATAATTTGAAGAACATTTATAAGAACTAGAAAAGTTTTAAAAGATACTTTTGAACTTGCCCTTTATGACTGCACCTCGGCCAATCTCCTAACTTGATATAGTTTTAGAATTTGCGACATATTTTCCAGACAAAGTATTTTTGTAATCGTTACTAAACTCTGAGATGAGCCCTATCAAAAAGTTGCTTTTTTCTCTAGATGAAGCAGGAGGAGGGGTACCCATGGCATCCAATTCTTATCTCAAAGAATCCAATTTTTCTTCAATTTGTTTCATAATATCAGGAAGGGATCGTTTGATTGCATCAACCAAAAGTTAAGAAAGCTTACTTGTAAGAGCTTTAGTTCCTACTTTTTCAGTTAAATCTCTATAATCATTGTTTTTGTTAAAAAACTACATTTCTCTTTTGAGTGCAACCTACACTGGGACTCTATTATTGATATCCTATTGTGCTCTATTAACTATTCCAATATATCCTAACTTTAGATGGATCTACTCATTCATTAACATCTTTCTAGCAGATGTTCCTTTGTCCATAATATCGATTTTTGTTATCACACCTATAGTTCTTTCTCCGAGTTTATCCCAATCTCTTGCTAACTTCAAACCATCAGAAGTAGAAAGATCTTGATTAGCAGGTATAACGCAAAGAATAATGGTTTTAGGATCCTTGCAATAGAACCCAGCCATCTCAGTTGTTACTTTTTCGACATCTTTTTGCCCTTTAACATCAATTCTTGTGATTCCAGGCAAATCAATAATTGTCAAATCAGGACAATCGTTGGAGTAGATTTTTAGTTTGATTGGGTCATTGACTATCATACCTCCTTTACCAGCAACATCATCAGTCAACTTTTCAATATTAAGTCTAACATCACCAAAGTTAGTGTAGACCTTCCCAGAAGTATCATTCTAAAACACAGCATAGGGTTTACCATCTCCCTTACCTAACTTTAAAAAATGATTACGTTGGTCAACGTGTACTAATCTTAATTCAAGAGGTCTCCTGGTAACAACTCCGGAACCTCTTGGTAAAAAATCAAGACCTACAATATTCTAAAGTAGAGAACTTTTGCCACTAGATTGAGTTCCCAATACTGCGATTCTAGGAAGCGACATTTATTTATCAAGTCCATAGTCTCTGACTTAGTCGATGATGTTGATTAGTTTGCGAATATCTTTGAAGAGATCAGTTTTCAAAAAATCGTCTTTGGCTGACATTTTACTTATTAAATATAATGCCAGTTGAAATCATGTAATAAATTAAGAAAGTACTACATGAATACTCAAAGATAAATTATAAGAATCCCC
>Ga0194117_10001910_pt1 | contig 23046 bp, 11 predicted proteins | sample TA2MahsurfametaG_FD_160579 | JGI IMG/M metagenome (GOLD analysis project Ga0194117, IMG submission 160579) | Freshwater microbial communities from Lake Tanganyika, Tanzania - TA2015009 Mahale N1 surface | ecosystem: Environmental > Aquatic > Freshwater > Lake | place: Tanzania: Lake Tanganyika...
CACTATTTACAGATTTTAGTGAACTTTCCACTTTCGCTATGTGCTCGTCCTTCTCTGCAGCAATCCTTTCTAATTTGTCGATTCTTTTAGCGTAGATAGTTTTGATCTGCTTCACAGATTATCTGAACGATAATTCTATAATGCTCTTGTACTCACTTATTTACTACTGTATTTGTAACATATAATATTATCTGCTCAACTAAACTTACTACTTAATCTACTAATCTGTACTACTTATTTACATCATTCTCATCTCTGCTGAATGCGTTCGATCTCGTCCCTCGCCTGCACGATCAACTTCTCATGAGTCTAGATTTGTTTTCTCAGTTTTTGTATTTTCAAACTGGTACTAGGTTCGCCACCGCGAATCATCTCATCGATTTTGGACTGCAGATCTCGAATAGCATCCTACTTTTATTTTATCTGTTCCTATTTACGAGCTATTTGCTTCGAATGCATTTCCTTGAGCTCGCCGTAGTATTTCATTTCTTTTGCGGATTTGCGATCTTACTGCGCTCTGGCTGATTCGTGAACTTTAACGTATTAGTGATCGGGTTCAACCTGAGTATTATTGCACCAACTACCCATTATATTATAGAATGATTGATATCGAAGAGTTATCCATAAAACTCAGCCAGTGCCACTCCTTCAGACAATACATAAGATCATAGGCTAGACAGTGCATCTAAGCCAGTGTGGATGAAAATAGCGAAGATAAAGATATACCGCTGGCATAGCTTAGCAGATAGATAGCAGGCCAACTATCATAAATCACATAACTTGTGCTGGAGGAGGAAAATAGTTCTAACTTTATGACTTTGATGCGAAATAACCAAGAGATGTGCACAGCCATCTAAAAACGGATATAGTTGGAGTTCTAGGCCAAATTGTATGCGTTAAATAAAAGGATAGAATAATTAAATACAAACATACAATCGTTAAATACAAAGATTCAATAACTTACATCCAAAATATAGTAGCCTTCGATAAATACTCAACTAAATGACCTCAACACAGACACAGATGTGTTAAAACAGCAAAGAAAAATCGTTATCAGTAATATACTAAATAGTAGCCGATTTGTGACCAATGCTAAAACCCAAAGTGCACTCACCCCACGTAATCTCAAACAACCCAGCTTTGATTATTGTGAATTCGCAGCTAATAGCAAATAAGCAATCTTAACCAACGATAGTCGTTCTAGAGCTTCACAGAAGGACAATAACTGTTCAGATTTAGACAGTCTGGAAAATCATCCAATTCTGCATAAATTGAAAACTAAAATAGAATAAACAACACATCGGACATCAAAGATCGAAGAATCATTGGGTAGTATGAGTTAGAAGGTGGATATCAAACTTGATAACTGTCTTTAAGGTTTATGGAATGTGCTTGGAGACCTAAATGCAAGAGTCGCCAAAATCTAGTCTAAGTTACTCCAAACCGATGGGAGAATAGATCTTTATTATGAATGAATAAAAATCAGTTGATTTCAGTTAAACATGTGGTAGAATAGTTAATCTTTACTATTAATGATATTTTTCCACTTTCTAGATGTCACTTACCAAGCTTATCTTGCTTGTAATTTTGGCTCTGTATCTCAAAACAGCTCACGAAGCGCGTGAACCGCATGATTGCATCCCTGCAACCTGGTCCTGCCCCGCCTGGAACTGTCCTGATGGTTACTCGTTCTTCACCGACCACGGCAAAATCGAATGCTGCAAATTTTGAAAGCACCAATGATCCTCTAAATCCTAACCCTCTTTACTATTTATATAGTATTGATTTATTCATTACAACGTGGATGAGCTCATACAAACTCACTCAACTTCTTATTGCTATCTCCACCGTTACACTCATCTTTCAGATGGATTTGAAAGATACATGTCTGTTGGCATCAGTTGGTATCACCAGTTGGTACATAACTTATTTGCTAATACCCAAAGTTCAAGGATTCATGGTCAGGAAAGAAATCTTTGGATTTGACATCAATAAAAAAGGAAGCTAAGCAGGCGAGAAAAAAATACCATAATGTATGGGGTTTGCTGCTGCTGTAACATTCTGTATTATTGGAATGATTCTGACACCTTACTTCAAATGGCACGAAGGCGACGACAAATTAATCACTCACTTAGCCACTTTTGTGACTGTTCTAAGCACAATTTTGCTTGGATTTGCAGACGATATGTTGGATCTCCTCTGGAGATACAAGTTAATCTTTCCATTTTTTATAATAATTCCTTTAGTTTCTGTCTTCTCAGGTCATACTCACGTAAGTGTCATCTACCCTTTCACTCTCATCTTTGGCAACACAATCGAACTCGGTTTTTTGTTCCATATCTATATTACTCTCCTGGGAATATACAAAACAAATACAATCAATATCTATGCAGGCATTAATGGACTTGAAGTCGGGCAGAGTATAGTCGCTGCTGCTGGAATGCTGCTTTATTTTGCAACTGATATCTTTCTTCACGGCCATGCCTAAAAGTATACTTACAGTTCTTTGTTGCTGATTTGTTTTTTAGGGACTGGTATTGCTTTGATGAAGCTGAATGCTTATCCTTCAAAAATCTTTATCGGGGATACTTTCTGCTACTTCGCAGGTATTATTTTAGCAGTAGCTGCGATCTATGGTAGTTTATTTTCTATTTAGGCGAAATACCAATCGTCTGTCACTGGTTTGTGATCCCACAACTAATAAACTTCCTCTATTCAACACCTCAGCTGTTCGGAATAGTACCTTGCCCTCGGCATCGGTTGACAAAGTATGATCCAAAAAGCGATACTCTGAGTGCTATATCTAGTAACATGAATTTACTGAATCTATCACTACGTGTTTTAGGTCCAACAAACGAAGGAAAATTATGTTTTAAACTGTTGCTGTTTCAGTTATTGTTCGTGTTGGTACCCATCTTGCATTTATTACTTACGAAGTGAAGTGATTATCTTAATTTTATTATCGAAATTTTTATTACATTTCTTGAAGATGTTAAAGGAGGCTAAACTGGCAAATACCTGAATATACTCATCAATCAACTACCCTATATGCATTAATTAAGAAATTAATCCATCTCTCAACTAACTCACTTCAATCCTTTGATTGGTCTAGTTCATTATTAAAATAATCTATCCATATATCACTATTTATTTTTGAAGTAAAAATTTCAAGATAGACCCTGTGGTCAATAAAAACGATCAATTGAACTTTTCTAGCTTAAGGATTGAGGGAGCCAGATTTACAGGTCCGTAGTTGGCACCTTCAACTTTTCCATTACCTAATCTTACCAAAGTGTTGACTCCTGCTTTCTTAGTAGCTAAATCCCAATGAGAAATAGCGAGGAAAGTTCCAACAGTATTGAGGTACACAAATACACAATAGTACTGTTCGGAAGTGGGAATATTATTCTCGCTAACCAATTCAGCACCTTGGAGGTACATCCAGTAGTTTTCTTTATTGAATTTATCAGCAAATCCACATTTTTCTTTCATGTCAGCAGTGATATTGAAAGTATTTTCAGTCTTGTCTTTACCATGGTGGACTACGTTGATCTGGTTGTAGAGTGTCATGTTTCCGGTGACAGTGACTGTTCCATCGGGGTTTACGGCAACCATGTACTCATCAGGTCCTAGGGCAAGACTGACAATGAAAGGATCGATTTTGACTGGATCATAGTTAGCTCCACTTCCTTCAGCATATCCGTTTCCTAATCTGACAAAGGTGTTGATTTGAGTTTTTTGAACATCTTTGGTCCATGTGGTGATGACGAGAAAAGTGCCAACAATATTTCTGTAGATGGTAAAGAAGAGAAATTCATTGGGGGAATCAACTCCTGCTTGGTATTGAGTAGTGGCATCCTTCAAATAGAACCAGTACTATCTTCTGAGTAGTTCATCGATCTTGGGCCAAACATCGTAGAGAGTGATATATTTTTTGCCAGTAGCACGAGAAGCAGGAGTATTATACACCAAATTATTCTTATTGGTGGTGCCTGCAGCGGCAGCAACCGCGAGAAGTACGGCAATCAAAACCAAGATTTGAGTTTTTTTCATAACTAATAAATTTTAAATAGTTTTATTGACGCTGAACGTATATAGATACTGAAGACCAAAAAAAATAAAGAAAACAGTTATTTGAGCTGATTTTTTGGACAAACATGTTTGGGGGGTTTGGGATTACTTGATATTTGAAAAATTTGAAAGAAGGGAACAAGTATTGGGATTCTGGAAGGAGGAACTTGGTAATTAAAAATAAAAGAATTGTTTTTACTTCTGGAAACGGCTAGGCGGAGATGATTCAGAGTTTCCTTGTTAAAACAATCACATTTAAAATGAAATAATGCTTTTTAAGTCAGACATCATGAGGATAATATTTAAAGCGACGGTAAAAAATAAAAGAATGTTTAAATAAGCTTGGAACAGTATCAGATAAGGCTTCCATCGTTAGAACTGAGGTTTGCTACAAAAGATTTTTTACTTTGAATAGTTTTCATCTATTTTTATATATTTTCAAACTATCATTGTTTACTTAGATAAAGAAGTAGTTTTTATCTCATCTTTGTATTTGTTTGTCACTACGAACTCGTCCACCACTTCATAGGTCTTGGGAGTGATAATGTGCTTATAATGTATTTGGAGATTCTAACGTGGCCGTAGTGAACTTCCTGATATGGTCATTATACCCATTCCAGTAATATTGTAGGTTGAATAAACGCTAAAATATTCAGGTTTGTAGTATTTTTCGATGATAAAGTAATTTACTCCTGCTACAGCCTCTACAAAATTCGCGAGCCTTCCTCTATAATAGGGGCTTGACTCATTAACAAATTTATTGTTGACGAATGGCCAGATTCTTTCATACTGATGCATGTGAGATCCAATATAAAGATCAACAAGTCCTTTCCCACCGAATTCATCGAACTGAGTTGATAAATACTCGTATAAATCAGGCATATTTCCCATAGCATCTCTGCAATGGGGATCAACTTGAGAACACATCACTGGATAATGTGATGCCATGATCATAAACTCTTCAGGGAATAGTTGTTGCCTTTTTATCAATGCTTTCTTGACCTGAGTTTTCATGGTTTAGTATTGTTATGGAGTACCTATATTGTAGATTTCAAGGAAAGGATCAAAGAAGAGGAAAGTAGTTCTGTTGGCAAATCTAAAAGTCTGAACTCTCTAAAAGTTGCCATCAGCTGTGGAAAGTCTTCCAATAGCAAAACTATTCTCAAAAAGATACATGCTTTTAGGCAAAGTACTCTAATGGTTACCAACAGTGGTCAGAATAGGCCAGAAACGAGTGATACGAGAGATTTAGTTGAGGAAAAGCAAATACATTTGACAGTTATAGGTTTAAAGGTTGTAAGCATAATCGCCATTCAAAACGACTCCATTGATCCTCCATTAATTATTATGAATACCACTTTGTTTTTCCTTTTGTCTTTGCTAAAGAATATAATCGAGAGTATCATTAAGAGGTTTATAGTATTTTTAAATGATTGGTCCCCAGTCAGATATCACTGCAAATCTAAGTGGCAAATCGATCTAAATAGAGCATTTAATACAGTGGGCATTTCAACTTCAAACTCATCGGAAGGCTAAGCACTAAATCCATCAATATATTTAGATCCGAACAGTCTATAGGAAAATTTACCAATTTCAGAATCTTACTCAACATAGGCTTTGCAAGTTTGAACGTAGTGGTAGAACTAAAGCATTTTGTTATCAAAAAATGTCTCTATTTTTTTTTATGTGCATCGGAACTTTGTTATTCTGCTTTTGATATAGATCATCATGAAGCTATAGGGACAGGAGTTGTTAGTGTTCCACATAAAGATGTGATCGATCTTGTTATTTACGATCTACTATGAAGAAGGGTTCCAGAAAATACGTGGGTAGTAGGGCTGACATTGCTAAGTGGTTAGTTTGGCTAAAGCAAGCAAAAAAATCAGGATAAATAGAGTGTACCTCATATTTACTCTCATTAACTGTCAATATTCTAGGCAGAATTATTATTTAAACTTATAAAAATCAAGTGCAATAAATAAGTCAACTAAGATGGGAAAAAGAACTTCTTTGAAGGATTTTTCTGACTTTTAATTGCGATGCAATCTTTTTTGATGATAAATATGTCAACTTTCTTCTCTCGTTGATAACAGCATGGACTGAGTGAGATATATCTTGATACAATAAACTTTACTTTTTAACAAAGCTTCTTCGCTAACATGCTTTTTTCGAACGTTTCGATCATGCAGCCATATTTTACTCCTAGCTTAGTTTTTGACTTGATTTTCTTCTCTTTTGATTGAAGGTTACTTGAAAAAAAGTCTATGCTATAACTTTTGGTTGGAGATTTTTTCAGCTCTCGCCGCTATTTTATCCAGGAGGGCCTTTTCCTTGAGAGAATGCTTACTTTTAAAGGACTTAAGAGTATTTAGCTAGTGTTAAATCATCTTATTTTTCTGAATAATGAGTTAAAAACCTCAATGATCCATTTGTTTTTGTTGCTTTCAATTTATAACTTATCTTCGAGCTCCTGTATTTTTTCTTATAGACTTTATAAGTAAATCTGCATCTGCTGTTCTAACTTTATATGTTTTCTGTTGATCGCTTCCTACTTTTGTATCAAGGACTACAACTCCAAATAATGTTCATTTTTAACACTTCTCTACTAAGTGGTGCTGCTTAAGAGTGCGAAGATTACTTAGATGGCTTGAATCAGACTATTCTGCTAAATATGTGACTATTTAAGTTTGACTTTCATTTCCTGCAGTTCTGAAGTTTATAAATTCGAGTCGGCTGGTACGTTATGATCTAAAGTCTGATAATCAGAATCATACATGTAGCAAAATAAACTTAAGCTTGGGCACAACTGCTTCATTTAGAACGTATGTTGGTTTTTAATTTTATGGAAGGCTAAGAGTCATTAAAGTTATTAAATAATGTAAGCAATCAATATTTAACTGAACACATACATACCATTATGTATAATTACTATCAATGTATTACATACATTTAAAAATATAAATAGTCATTTCTTTTTATTCATCTTTAGCTATTTTATAGCTTTTGTTTATAATGCCTATCCTTCCCTCAAATCATCCTACTATATATTCTCGATGTTTCTTAGTTTCGCAAAACATTCACTTTTGCAAAAACTATAACAAAATTGCTCCTAGCAAGGTATAAAGAAGAGTGACAACAAATAGCTATAATCTATTTACTATCCGATTTTGAAAGACTTAACCTTGGTGAAGTACTTCCTTAGGCAACTGATGCCCTGAGTGAGTGTTTATATTTCAGTAGACTATTTTTTGCGCTTTATTTCATCAAACTTCTATCTCTCGTCCAAACTTTTATCTATATTACTCCAAGGCAATTTTTTATTGATAATGTAAACTAAAAGATAGCCTAAACTTTCCAAATCGTCTTTTGGAAATTGATCGTAACAATAGTGCGAGGCTAGAGGTCAAAATTTTATGGTCCCAATTTACCCAGAATAACACTTTCTTGCTATTTTTGTTGTTTTCTTGTATGTACTTGACAGCCCAAAATCAACAATATAAATTTTATGGGGGTTATTTTGATTCCCTAACAGGATGTTGTCAGGTTTGAGATCTCGATGAACATACCCTCTCTCATGCAATTCCTTCAGCCTTAAAATAGATTGATATGCAATTCTTTTTACATCAACAATGTTTAGAGTGTTCCTTTATAATATCAACTCGAGACTATCACCGAGTAAAGTCATAATGAGAAATCCTTCATTGCTGTTAGTATCTTTTATTTTAGCAAAGCCATCACTTGAATTCATGGTACTCATGATTTATGACTACTTTTATAGGGTGACATTCGAATCTGTTTTAATTTTTTTCATGACTTCTATGGTGGAGGTAGAAGTATTGAAAACTTTGTAAACTTAACCGAAAGCACCTTCACCTATTTTGTCGATGAGTTTGTATCCTTCTGGAATTTGGTTGTTATATTCTGTGCTTCTGTGGCAATAGTAATGTTTAGGTTTTTTCATTTCTATTTGATTATTAAAGAAAACAGCTAAAAAAGAGTGAACTCATCACTTTCTTTTAACCTGATCCTAAATTAAAATATCTAATTTCTTAAGGACAGAGTTAGCTAAAGTAAGAAAGGAGAATTATTTAGAATAAACTATTTTGATAAAAATTATAAAAATAGTTGAAGAGAGTTTACTAAACACCAGCAGCCGTACAATTTCAACGATAATTTGAAATCAGTATCCTTTAGCCGCAACTGTACGCCTAAGTACCTTCTTTTTTAAATGACAATTGTTAATAATCAGTATGGAGTTAAAAGATGCCATCTTCATGTATCTTAATATAGATCCAAATCACTCTTATTAATAAACAAAAAATAGGCGTTAACGACTATGTGAGAGATCAACTATTAGCAAAAGGATGCCTAAATAAAAAAATTCTTTGAGATTAGTTTAACAAATTTTTGGCTTGCATCCTCTAATCACGAACAAATGCTTTTATATTTCTATTTTGAAGAAGCAGAAGTGCCTATCTTTCTGAAAACTCTTTACAATCACTTACATTGACCATTTAGATGAAAAATAACTGTCAAATCTTCTAAACTCTCTGTTTGCTTAAATTAAAAATAATAGTTTAGCAATAAAATCAAGGAAAAGCCACTTAAAATAAATAATAAAGCAGCCAAAGCAGAAAACTTGAACTAAATTGCCTAATCTGATATCGGAAACGGAAAAGATATAAAATGGATTGAATCATTCTGAAAATTTATATTAAATGATTCAGTAAGTGAAAAACTAAGATGCATATGATAAAAGCGATTCATCAGAATCAAATTAAAAGCCTGAGGAAAACTTGAACTAGGGCATGTGGGAACAGTAATAGATACTTAAATTCATGGTTTTTTCAAGCTATAACATCAATATCTTAACCAGTCAACTCCAGCGCAGGTACACACTTAGCATATTTTAGAACTGTCAAAATTTTCAAGGAAATGGCCCGCTTCATAGGTACACGCAACTCCACTCAATGTCGCAGCCAAAATCAGAAATTCATCAAAAAACACAAAAATATAAAAAGAGTACTCAAAGCTTATGAAGTAGAAATCGGAAAATCTGAATTTCAGAAAGCATTAGCATAGTACTCAGTACAACTTAGGGACATGAACTCGATTAAGAAAAAGATCAAAGAGATTAAAGCTAAGAATTATGTCTCTGTTTTTGTTCAGACCTAATTTCCAGAAGATAGCTAGTAACTAAAAGATGAGACGATAAAGATGGAATAGCAAGGAAATCCTGTAAGAGCTAGTTAATAAAGACAGATTTATCCTTTTGCATACTTTCCTCATTTCGGTAACGCTGTTATTTGAGGCGGTAGATTGATAGTTAAAATCATTTATCAATAGTTTTAGTTGAAGTAAAAACAGTTTCCAATTATCTCGACACAAAGGATTTCAATGTTGAGTTGGTTTATTTAGTTAAAAAATAGAAAAAACTTGCTATAGAGTTGTATAGTTTAAATAAATAAATATTCAGTAATTGTTATGTAGAAATAAAAAATGAATACTTTCTATATTTTTTATGTTATTGTTTTTATGTGGATTTTTCTTTCTTAGAGTTTATCTGTCCGTAATTAGTTGTTTATAATCAGTTTGTTAGTATTTTGCCAAATTATTAAAATTTATACTCTAACTAAAAATTAATAGTTTAACAATTTAAATCAAAGTTATCCACTGTTTAATTTAGGATCGAGCAAAATCTATTTATATTCTTCTGATTGCTAGTCGATGATATCTTGCGAAAAAATCACCCACTCTTACAGATTTAAAGCGTTGTCTTTATTTTTGTCGTATTATTTGTATAACAATTAAGTAATTGATTAATAGTACTCGTCCTCATCACTTATTTCATAATCCGCATCTTACTCCTTCAAAGTCAAGATGTACTCTTTCCTCTACAAAAGGTTGTCCTTGTTCAGATCATAGTGCTAAAAGTGCATCTTTACTTTTTTCAAGTCAAAACCTAAGACTAACGCTGCACTACAGATGAGTATTAACAAAAAAGCGTATTTATTGAAGAGCATTGATATTTGATATTATATAACTTAATATAAAATCTTTTTATCAGTGTTCAGATTTTCTTTTTCAGCACTTATTCATAGACTGTCATTTTTCTAGAACCCTCTGGTTTTTTTAAACGCAAATCATTTTGATTCTTACGATAGACTCTACTCAAATAGTCGATGTTTTACAACTCGTTGGAGTTGATTGTCCTTAACTCTTACAAGTTTTCTCTTCCTGAAGGTTAATCCTCGTAGTTTGTCTAAAGTAATATCTATTTGATTTTTGCTGATTTCTACATCAATCGTTTCAAATCTTACTCCAGCTGTTGTTAATTTTAGCGTTTGCTGATGACATTTTTTTTTGGACCTATGTAGTTCTACTTCCAAGTCTAGATAAATTTTTTAAATCTCATCAAAATATTGCTTTTCAGATTCATTCTTGTTCTTACTTACGAAGTTGGACGCGCTTCTTTGGGTTGTTTATTTGGATTTGGATCGAGCTAACAATTTATCTGTAATCTTTTCTTTGGATTTCAAACCATGCCTACTGTTATTCTGCTTTACTAAATTTTTATTTTCAAGATTGTAGTGGTTTAAAACATTATTTTTGATTTTTTGCACTTCAGTTTACTAGGTTTTCGCTTTTGAAAAAGAACTCGAGCGTACAAGATTTTCCAAAGTTGTATAAATTATTTTTGGCTTTGAACCGTTTTCAGTCATTTATACTTAACGTTAAAATATTATAAAATAGTTTATTTGGACTCAAGGATAACACTGTAAATAAAACTTAGATGTTTTATCTTTTGCTAATAAAAAAAATAACCATTGTAATAATTAATGAACCATTTACCACTCTACTCTAAAAACAAAAATTCATAAACCATGAAGACTGAGGGAGGATCATCTCAAAAAAAGTACTCCATGCTCAAACAACTCTCTAATTCTAAAAATCCAATAGGAATTAGAGACGCATCTCCGATATCATCCAAAATAGTAAAAGCTATCCCTAGCAATATCATTTATGATAAGTAAACTCTTTACATGCAAGTGCAAGAACTCAAGAAAATCATCAATAATCTGGTAAATGAAAATGTCAAATTGAAAACACGGCTGACAATCTTTTCAACTGAAAAAGAAAGACTGAATAAAAGTAGGTAAAAAGAAGAAAAAGAAAGACTGAATAAAAGTAGGTAAAAAGAAGAAAAAGAATAGAGGTACCTCTATCGGCCTTATTTTGCAAATAGTCCCAGTCAAGTAAAAGCCTAAGTACATATCAAAATATAAAGACGATTAAAAATGAAGGTTTAAAAAAACAAGTGAAACAACTTACCATGTAGATGTAGGTGTATAAAAAAGAAAATATTCGTATCAAGCGAAGCATGAAGTATTCGAAGATAAACGAATTGTAACTACAACTAAAGACGATAATCGAAGAAAACAAGAATCTTTTTAGCATTAATCAGTAAATGAAAATGAAGGTTTAGGGAGGCAAAACTAGCTAATTCGAATTACTAGAGAGCAATTTTAACAAAAAATGCAACGAAAATAACTTGTATTTGGCGTAGATAGAAAATTTGAATGTTGAAATTATGAACTTACAGAGCCAGCTGAGAATAGAAAGAGCCCAAAGACTATCTAAAGAAAAAAGTCTTAAGAATGAATGCTCTTAAGAAAAAACAATTACAGCAGTCATATTAAAGTAAATTGTAGATTTTAGGAGATAGAATGCATCTTTGATCGATTCCAAAATTCGATCATTTAGAGGCAAGGAAAAGTTGCAACAAACTTCTTTCAAGTCTCATCATGTTCATGTCCAACCCATCAGAAAAAATCATATCTTCAATGGAATCGCTATGCAAAAACTTGATTTTAAGAGAGGAAACAGCGTCTAGATTGAGCAGAAAATACACTAAGATCTCTTAAATGAAAACTAAAGATTGAGATTATAACTGAATATAACTTAGCATAAATTGAAGGAAGCATAATAAAAGGTAAAAGCCTAGATTACAAACCATATTTAATCGAAACCTTCAGCCGTTCCTACTTTATTTTCATAAAATCCAGATAAAGAAGATACAATAAAATAAAAGCTAATATAGAAAGCATCTAAAACAATGAATAAGTTAAAGACTGAGCCTAATTTAGAAGTGAATTACAGTGAAAAAAGTGAGAATAAAAAGGTCAAATTATAAAAGCGTTAGGCTAAAACTTAACAACAATTTTTAACACCGATCAAAGTTCCGCCTAATTTGACCAAATCTCAATCTTAGAGGGATTTCAACAAATAAAGTTCAGTTTCAATCGAGCCCACTTCCAAAATAAAAACACAATACTTGAAGTAAACTGTAAATATAGACGACTTAAATGCAAAAAGATAAAGCAAGTAGCTGCTGAGAGAAATTAGATAACTTCTTGGCTATCGTTTTTCATATCAAAAGTATAGATTTGTTGATCTAAAAAAAGATATTGAAGCTTCAAACACCAAATAACTTTCTTTTATTGATGTTTGTCATATGCTTGTCAACTAACCTTTTTACCTCAGTCATGAATACTGCCAAGCTCTGGCTATTTTCATTTTCGAAAATTAAAGGCCCAAACATGAGGAAAAGGTAGAAACAGGCAAACTGTTGATAAAGCTAAGAAAAATAATCAAAGACTATGAAGAAATAACTCCTGAAAGATAATTCTAAATATTGTAAAACTGCATTGAACTAATAAAAAACAATGCTAAGCACTTGATTATACACTTCGAATAGATTAAAAACAAAGAAAATACAATACCAGCAGATAAGTTGAAAGAGATCCTACAAAAATATCAATTTAAAAGCTAAGACATTGAGTATATAATCACTTAGGTTTCTATTAATGCTGTTGATCTGCACCATATTCCTTTTGACCTGATCTTATAGAGATTTTCACTCAGTTAATCGAGTAGATCTTCCAAACGCGAGATCATCTTTTAATAATAGAAATCCAACATAAATAGTTCCCAAAATACAGTCTTAAAACCAACTATTTAGAATGTAGATGGCTTTTAACCTTTAGCAAATGAAAATATCTCATAGCAAGGACATTAAATCTAGGAGTAAGGACTAAAAGAGTAGAATTTGAACCTTGAGGAGGGAGGAGAAGAAAACAAAGCTCTTCAAAATTGATATTTTACTTATTTCTTTCATACTATTGTACTCAAATAACATATTGAATATGAAATGGAGTTGATAATCATATGAGAAACGGGGGAATATAAATTTCAACATTATTACTTTATTATTATATTTTCAAAATGATATAATAGAGGGAAGCCGGAAAAAAAAAAACTCATGAAGTTGTCGAAGAAAAGACCAACCTCAAGAAAGCAGTGCTTCAGCAGCTCAAAGTACTTAAACCTGCACCAAATGCCACGCCAGAAGAAGCAATCGATTGCCTCGTCAAGCAAGCATAATTCTACACGAACTTTCTACTCTCCAAACACGACATTCTGAGAAAACATCAACAAGTCTAATCTAAAAGAAGAGGACATTTCGATTAGGAAGATGAAGAGATTTAGAATTTAATTTAGTAATAGTAACACGAAGAAAATATTTTCACCAGGTTGACTGAACAACCCACCCTGCTCAAAGGAGGACAACTCAAATATTATCAACTCGTAGGATTGAATTGGATGATAAGTCTTTATGAGAGTGGAATCAGTGGTATCCTCGCAGACGATATGGGTCTCGGAAAAACTATACAAACTATCTCCATTCTTTCCTTCATCAAAGAGTATAAAAAGATAAATGGTCCTCACATTATTGTGGCACCCAAAATTACCCTCGGAAATTGGATGAACTAATTTGAGAAGTGGCTACCTTGCGCCAACGTTGTCAAGTTGATAGCTACACGCGACTAAAGATAGGAGATTCTAACTCAAATCGTTGATAAAGGGAAGTTCGATATTATTGTCACTAGTTTTGAAGGTGTGAGGTTGTGCCTTAACAGCTTAAAAAAGATAAAATGGCACTACATTGTGATCGATGAAGCACATAAAATCAAGAACTAAGATAGCCAGCTTTCCCAAGTAGTCAGAAAATTGCATACTGAGTGTAAACTACTTTTGACTGGTACTCCTCTCCAAAATAACTTACATTAACTATGGAGTTTACTAAACTTCCTCTTGCCTGAAATCTTCAGCAACTCAGATATTTTCGATAATTGGTTTGATCCAAGCGGAAATCAACAGTTTTAGAATTAACAAGAGGCTTAGAAGAAAAATATCCAAATGATTGGGCAACTTCATAAAATTCTTAAGCCTTTCATGTTGCGAAGAACTAAAGCTGAAGTATAGAAGAATTTACCTCCCAAAAAATAAGTACTAATACACGTCGGATTGACAAATCTACAACTCAAAGTTTATAAGAACTTGTTACAAAATAGAAATGCTTCTGAAGATTAAAAGAAATATTACTTAAACTTATTGATGCAATTAAGAAAAGTTTGCAACCATCCTTATCTTTTCCAAGGCATTGAACCTGAAGGAATACCATAAGGAGAACATCTCATCGAAGCATCAGGAAAACTTATTATTCTTGATAGACTTCTGAAAAAATTGTATTCTGAAGGTAACCATAAAGTGCTTATCTTCTCACAAATGACTATGGTTCTAGACATTTTAGAAGATTACTGTAATTATAGAAGATTCTCTTACTGTAGAATCGATGGTTCAACTGATATGACCTCACGTGACTCTCAAATTGAGGCCTTTATGAGTGAAGGTTCATAGAAATTCATATTTTTGCTTTCAACCAGAGCTGGAGGTCTCGGAATCAATCTCACTGCAGCAGACACAGTTGTTATTTATGATAGTGATTTCAATCCTCAGATGGACTTGCAAGCTATGGATCGTGCACATCGTATCGGCCAAAAAAATAACGTTAATGTCTATCGTCTAATCACCTAAAATACTATTGAATAGAAGATTGTCTAAAGACAGAGAATCAAACTAAGCTTAGATAGTGTTGTTATCCAACAACAGAAAAACTCAGCGAAAAATAAAGCTTTGACAAAAGAAGAAATTAAAGAAATGCTTCAATTCGGAGCTAATTTCATTTGTAAGTCAGAAAATGGAACTATTACTGACTAACAAATCGATGATATTTTGGCACGAGGAGAATCCAAAACAAGAGCTATAAATCAAGCTGTAGAATAAAGACTCAAAATACAACAAAGTAATGTGGTTGACTTCTCAATGAATTCAATAAACATTTTCGAGTTTATGCAACAAGATTAACAAAGAAGACGTGAGGATGCTGAAGCTCTTGATTAAATTCTAGCAAGAGAACTTCAATCAGATTATCGTACCACTCGTAGGGATAAGAACAAGCCCCCAAACTATATTTTAGATCCAAAAATGAACAAAAGGTAAGAAAAGCCAAATAAAAAACTACTACTCCCTGAATTCCAATTCTTTCACAATAAGGATGTCCTTCAATAATTATTGCAGAAAGAAGATGACTACAATAATTCTAAAGAGGGAGATTGTTAAACTTTAACTTAAGAAGAAGTTATTTTGAAGCAGTAGCTCATGCAAACAGGATTTAGAGATTGGAATAAAAACGATTTCAACAATTTCATCACTGGATGCGAAAAGCATGGTCGCAAAAATTTAGAGTTGATCGCTAACATAGTTGGGAAACCGTTGGAAGCAGTCTTAAAATATTCAAAAGTATTTTGGTAAAGAATCGAAGAACTCTCAGAAAAAGACCGTATTATTAAACAGATCACAAATGGTGAATAAAAAATCTCAAATCGAAAACTACATGAATAACTATTATAATGGAAAGCTCAACGTTGCTATTAAATAGAATTCAATCCTGCAGTTTACACTAAATTTAGGTCGAAATTGTTTTCAATTGATGCCGACCGATTCTTGGCACAGAACATTTATAAGCTAGGAGTAAAGAATATGGGGCAAGTCAAAGAAAAAATAAGAGTAGAATCCATGTTTAGATTCGATCATTATTTGCGTTCCAGAACAGAGTCAGAACTCAACAAACGTATGCTGAGTATCTACAAGCTCATTTAGAAGGAAAAAGATAATGATGAGTATGGTCTTGATAACGAAACCCATAAGGAATCGAAAAAGAAACAGAAGAAGAAAAAACAATAAGAAAAGTAAGCTGGAGAGAGATAGTAAGATGGAGAATAGATGTCTGGCAAGGAGAAAAAGAAAGATAAGAAAAAGATATACGGAGCTATTCAGACTGATGAAGTCAAAGACGGCTAAAAAATAGATTTAGAGTGATAGATTGTTAGGATACGATTACTATATCTAAATCAAGTATTCACTATTTTTTAACATATTTAGTTGAGGAAACCATCAGTTCAGGTCTCACCACTTGATCGAATAACTCCTCACTTATATAGCCAAGTTAAAGTGCTTTTTCTTTCAAAGATTTGCCTTACTTATGCGCTTATTTTGCAATTTTGGCTGCTTTTTCATAACCTATGTGCGGATTCAAAGCAGTCACCAACATCAAACTGTTTTCAAGATATCCTTCAATCACTTTGGTATTGGGTTAGATTCCTACCAAACAGTTTGCAACAAATGAAAGGCATCCATCTGATAAAATCTGCATAGAATGAAGGACATTTCTAATTATAAGTGGCTTATAAACGTTGAGTTGGAAGTGTCCGTTCATGCCACCAAGACTTACAGCTACGTTATTTCCCATCACTTGGCAGCAAATCATGGTCAAAGATTCACATTGAGTTGGATTCACCTTGCCTGGCATTATACTTGATCCCGGCTAATTTTCTGGAAGAATCAGTTCAGAAATACCGCAACGTGGCCCTGATCCTAACAATCGAATATCGTTTGCTATCTTGTTCAAACTTCCAGCAAGAGTATTCAAAACACCATGAAACTGGACCAAAGAATCATGAGTAGAAAGTGCTTCAAATTTGTTAGGAGCACTTACAAAGGCATAGCCTGTTTATTTTGAAATTTGATTTGCTACCATTTAAGCAAATCCTTCGTATGTGTTCAATCCAGTTCCAACTGCAGTTCCTCCTTGAGCAAGTTCCAAAACATCAGGAATTGCTTTTTCAATACGTTCAATATCTTTGGCTATCATGTGAGCGAATGCTGAGAATTATTGCCCTAAAGTTAAAGGTGTAGCATCTTGTAAATGTGTTCTACCTATTTTAAAAATACGAGCAAATTACTTTTCTTTTTTGGATAATACTTGGTGAAGAAGGCGAAGATTTGGCAATAGCTCTTCTTCAGCTTTCAGAATTGTAGCAATATGCATCACTGTTGGAAAACTATCATTGCTTGATTGACTACGATTGACATCATCATTAGGATGCACTAATTTTTCGCCCAACTTCCCTCCAAGCAACTCAATTGCCCTGTTAGCTATCACTTCATTGGCATTCATATTAGATTGAGTTCCTGATCCAGTTTGCCAAACAACTAAAGGGAATTGTGAGTTAAGTTTACCTTAAATCACTTCTTGTGAAGCTTGAACAATGGCGTTCGCTTTCTAAATTGAAGGATACCTTTTTTTGAATCTAAGCCAAAGTTGACGTTGACGATTGCTGAGGCTTTTTTGAGAATACCAAAAGCTTTGATGATTGGTGTTGGCATGATATCAGTCTATCTAGCAATGTTGAAATTTTGTAGGGATCTTTGTGTCTGTGCACCCCAGTACTTGTCAGCAGGTACTTGGATGGGTCCAAAAGTATCATACTCTTCTCTAAACTTGGTTTATTTCTACTCGCTCATATAGAGATAATAATTTTTATCAGTCAAATGTATATCCAAATCATGATAAAAAAACAAATCTCAATCTCATTCTTTATAATAAACTTTCACAAACCTACTTACAATTATGCACTATTACTGATACTTTACTATCCAAATATTTGAATGATAACTATAAAGCAATCAACCCAGTATTTATAGCAGTATGGCCACAACATTCAGAGGGATCAGGAAGTCTACAATCAACATACCAGTACATTTTCCAATCGAACGTAGTGTCACCATCGCCATTATTATCTGAGACTTAGATGTGATCTACTCGTTAGGACTGTTGGCAGTTGCGATCGTGCTGAACCCATCTAACTCAACACACATCTACGTTTTTTGAGGAAGCGTTTCTAGTTGAGAATCGCGATAGCGTTGATGATCAGCAGAATAGTTTCGAGGAGTGCTCCAATCATTAATTTATAATCACAACGTAGTGATAATACATGAACTCAAATAAATCATCAAGGACTAAACCTGCAGATTTCATCAAACAACTCCTCGGCAGGTCAGTTTAAGTCAAACTCAATGATAACTAGACCTTCTAAAGAGGTACTTTAACCTGTCTTGATGGGACTATGAATATTTTGTTGAGCAATGCGAAGTAAATGAAAGGCAGCTAGAATTTAAGTTAGTGGCGATAGATTTTACTCCGTGGCAACAACGTCCTTTACATAAAGAAAAACTATTGAGTAATTGTGCAATGATATTTATTATGTATTTTGGTGATATGATATGCATTAAGGCTATAACCGACCGACATGAGTACTAGAGATGAGAGAATGGTTACCAGTATCATATATTTTTTTTTTATGCAAGTAATATTTTTAGAGTTATTTTTTTAAATGCCCAAAAAAATGAACATTCCTACATTATAAATTCATAAATCGTTGACAACAAAGCCACTCATTTATGTAAGCCACTACGCAACAAAACCCCAACTTTCTTAAAACTACCCCCCAAACACAAAGACCATCACTTTTTTAAGATAAAAGTAGTAATATGGCTGGACAAACCTTAGAGTGTATCAATACTCACACAAATTTTGTTTAAAATTATGCGAATCACACATTTTAACAGCAAGAATAATAGTAAAATACAGTATAGATTAATAGCTAGGTGCTTCTTCCTACACAAATTACGCTTCCCCACTCCCTCGATGCCAATATCAATGGCTCTGAATTGATTGAGCTGCGTAGCCCAGACATCCGATAAAATTTATCTTAATATGAAAGCTAACTACAAATAAGCTAATAAAACAGGTAAAACTAACCTGTCTGCATCCCCACACAAGAAAATGAATAAAACAAGCCTTCTTACTACATAGGCGATGATGATAGCAATAGCAACTAGCAGGATCTATCTCCAGATAAAAACTCAGATGATGTTATAGCTGAGATCTAAGAGTAATAATCAGACTAGGATTTATAATTGGACTCAGATGAAGTCGATTCTGAAGACTAAGAGTTTAGTGATGATGAATACCCTGAAAACTATGATTCTGACTCTGATTCGGAAACAGACTTTGAAAGTCTTTTTAGAAATACAAGCCGTTCTGTCAAACATAAAAATTAGGCTTAATTTTTAAAGCGATATTAGTAGGTCAAAAATGAATTATAGCTATAAGATCTAATGTTAAAACAACAACAGATGATTTTTGGAGGGATACCTATGCCAAAGTAAATGCAGTTGAGAAAGATTAAAGTGAGTCAGTTCTTACTCAGTTTGATCAACAACAATTACGTTAAAAGGTTGAAAATCGGACAGGATAAACGCAAAAAACAAAAGTAGTTATAGTCTCAACAAATTTCAAAAACATGCCAAGCTGAATGCACTTTAAATTGTGCTTATTTACCAAAGATAGAGCCAACTGAGGTAAAGTCTGTGAAGAAAGTGATTTTCTCAGAAAATATTCAAGCAAAAGTCTATAGAAATGATGAAGAGGTCGACATTATCAACCAAACTGAAGAGATCTCTGAAACGCTCAATAGCAATGAAAAAACATTGAAAAGATATATAACTATCCTTCCACCTAAAAATATAGCATCTCCTAAACAACCCAGCCAATTATAACTTGGTTGTAACGATCTCATAAGGAAGTTCCAGCAGACAATCCAAAAAATAGCGCCTTAAGATCCCCAAGTAACCTATGAGTAGAAAGCAGGATTCTAAATTAGCTAAGACTTAAAGAGCAATGATACGAATAGCAGTGAGGAGGCATTCGATTAACAGATAGAATTCGCGTGTACTCAACAATAACCCAAACCAAAAAATGTTCTTTTAAATGACAAATAACAGGTATTTAAATAGGAAACTTCTCAAAACATCTAAATCCAATCGGTTTATTTTCGATCGGGAGAAGCATAGGGTCTGATAGCCAAATGATCCAATTATTTTATTCTACTTCTCATAATACATATCATAATACATAAAAGCAAGCATCAAATCTATCACAATACAATACCTGCCATTACCACAGGTACAACTGATTTCATTATGAGTTAAGGTTTGAGAACACCCATGGAACAGATACCCACTCCTGCTTTAGCAGAGCCATATGCAGCTCCAAGATTGGCGAATATGAGCGCAGAGGCTACACCGATATACCCGAAGAAATAGGCAGAGGAATCAGACAATTTGGGTGAGATTATGATTGATAATAAATACAAAAATATGGGACATAGAGTATTGTACTTCTTAGTTATTGACCAATATAATAATCAAAATTTGAGATGATAAGAACTTTGGTGATTCATCTTCAATCCATGTTTGTTTTTATAATTTCATAATATTTAAAAAATAAGTTACAGAATGGCAGACGTAAGATAACAAAGAATCTACTCGGCATAGCAAATAGTAGTCCCTGAATAACTCCCCAACATCCTCAAACACTACTCTAAAACAGTCATCAAGTAAAACCCAGCAAACATCATCTCCTTCTCAGCCAAATACTTCAGAAACTTGCTGGACCAACAAAAAAACCAAGGAAAGAATCACATCGAAAAACCCGATTCGCATCATTGATCACCATCCATCCACTTATTTTATTCATTATGCTTTGCTAGGGTCTATGCGATGCGTGTTTAAAATATTAAACAATTAAATATTGTTGATTATTATATTTTATTGATGAGAGAAAAGTGGAGAAAGAAAAGAATGAGAAGACTCAGACGCAAGAGAAGACAAAACAGAAAGTGATCTATCAACACACAATCTGCTATTATTCACTCTATTCAACACCACATCACTCATCTCCCATCACGAACAAACACACCATATTCCATACAATGTCCACTCGATAAGATACACACATCAACGAAGCTCCATACTTGACAGCATTTGCGACCTGTTCTCCTTCTTTGTTTTGCCAGGAAATACATTCCAAAATCTCAATGTTTCGTCACCTGCTCCTGTCACTATTGTTTCTCCGCTTGGGTTCATCGCCAAAAACAAAACCCGGCTTGAATGCCCAGTAAGAGTGGTCATTTTTTGAAGAGAAGGATACTTCCACACGATGATTTCGTTGTTAGAGTATCCGTGAGTACTAACAATTTCTTTGGTATTTTTTGAGAACATTAAATTACAGACTTGAGATCCTGTATCAATACTGTCAAGAAGTGTATTATCAAGTGTATTCCAAAACTTGATAGTTTTATCAGCTGATCCTCCTCCACTTGCTAATACTCCATGATTATGTGGACTCCAAGCGATTCCTTTAACAGCAGCACAATGATTACTAAACTTACTAATAGGTGTTGAGCTATGAGCACTCCAAATAAACAATTTGTTATCATTGCCACCTGAAGCTAACAAATTGCCATCAAATGACCACTTCAAACCACATACTTATTGAGAATGACCTTCATATTTATTAACTATTCTATTTCTACGTTATCTTATGTCTCTTAGTTGGATAGTTCTATCTCGTGAACCACTAGCAAGTAGATTGTCAGTCCAAGCAACCGAACTAACTCTTGCGCTATGTCCGTAGTATTCGTTGATTTTATAATTTTTTACTGCATCCCATATTTCAATACTACCTTTGCTCGTTCCTATTGCTATTTGCGACCCAGGTTGATTCCAATGAATGCTCGAGATAGAGTCAGGATTAAGATCACAAAACTTGACAACTCGATTGTTATTTGCATTCCAAAAGTAGAGGCAACTGTCTAAAGCTACAGATAGTATGTTTTGGGAAGACCATTAGAGCAAGTTCAGATAGAAATCATCTTGCAAATTGGGAGCATCGAGTACTTTGAAAGGGATCTTGCTTATTTTACGGTACTAGGGATCACTTGCTTTTTTGCTGAGCTTATTTTCAATTAAGAGACTTTCAGCTTTAAATAACTGCTTTTAAGCTCTTTGATGAAATGATGTTTTAATGTTTAAATCCAAACTAGACTGTAGGGTGTTTCCACTAAAATTGAACATATTTGTTGCGTTTTTATCCAGAAGGATACATCTATACATCTCATCGAGAGTCATCTTGTCCTCTTTCACTTACTGTCCACGCAGACTTTGCTCCTTCTCTTCTTCCATGAAGGGAAATGAAGAGAGACTGTCAACAGCTGTATGTTTGCGCAGAGGAATGAAACGATCAGTAGTGTGTTGCTTTTGATTTTCCTTTTCTTAAAGCACAGTGTTTTCCATGAGTCTGCTGAGTTTATTTGTTTAGATCTCAATTGAAAACTAGGAGATAGACTTGTATTAAGGATATTCCTGGGTAGGTAGAGGTTGTGAGGAGAAGTTGGTTGGTGGAGTGTGTTGTTTTTGTGTTGGTGGGGGAGAAGAGAAGAGGTGAAAGATAGATTAGTTTTCTATGTTCATGAAATAAAAATAAGCAAATAGAATATTTTGGATAATAAAACGAGCCAATACCAAAATAAAATTTAATGCTTTTATTAAACCTTATTATTTACATATCTTCAAACATCCATTTCAATAGACTTCACCATCTATATCCATTTTTGACCAACTATCTTCTATACTTTCAATAATTATTTTTACTTGTAATAATCTTCACTTCAAATTTAAATCATATAATCGATGCCTACCCAATTTATAAGAAGATATTGATATGCAACTTGTTTTCAATTAACATCAACGCAATACAAATAAGAGATATCCTCCAAATACACAAAACATATCACAGCGCATTCACTTTCTATACCAACCAAGCAAAAA
>Ga0194117_10001921_pt1 | contig 22967 bp, 20 predicted proteins | sample TA2MahsurfametaG_FD_160579 | JGI IMG/M metagenome (GOLD analysis project Ga0194117, IMG submission 160579) | Freshwater microbial communities from Lake Tanganyika, Tanzania - TA2015009 Mahale N1 surface | ecosystem: Environmental > Aquatic > Freshwater > Lake | place: Tanzania: Lake Tanganyika...
GTTTAATTATTGCCTTAAAGTTGTCCATACAGAAAATAACAAGAGTAACAATATATTAAGTATTGTTTCATATCCATTTCATCCTTTAACGTACTGTGGTTCGAGTGGAAGCTAACTACTTCCCTAAAACTAGCCTCCCAAACACATACAATTTAAAAACAACAACTCATACCAACATCTACGCCCTAATTATGTCTATTATATGGTATTAAGGCATACAAATCAATAGCCCTGTGAGATCAAAGTCTTAGCAAGACCCTCCACTCTCTTATTGAGTTCACCTGGATTCTGGGTCACACCATTTTGCATTTTAGCCTAAACGTTGAAGGTTCCAATGATGATGTATGTTTTAGTCACAGCGATGCAGGCTCCTCCTTTTTCCTAAATCATGATTAATGTACTTTTTTGAGGTAGAACAAATTTTATTCTGGATCGAATCTGGCAAGGTAGTATTTTTGATTGTAGAGTCTGATACCTGCAGGGTGTTTGGGTCTGCCTTGGTGGGCTACGGCCTACAACAAGATCTCACCCTCGTTGACGACGATGGGTTTCTTAATGTTGGGATCTTTTTCGTCTTCAATTTAAAAATTGTAGACGGGGAAGCTTTGAATGGGTAGATTGGTGGCACAGATGGCTCCATTTTTGGCAACGAGGTAGGCGGTTTCAGCAACTCCTCCTGCTGTGATGTAGTCAACATATTGTTTGTAGATTTCTGCCATGGATATGTTATGTTTATAAAATATCACACAAGACTGTATTATTACCAACACATACTGCAATGGTATAACATTTCCTTTATGGTCATTATAACACAGACAAATTAATGGGACTGCTATCCATTATTTGATCAGAAAATGGTAGGCCATAGATGGTGGATTGTTTGTTTGTTAAGATGCAATTTAATTTAATATTTATAATATATTCTCGGCCACATATGAAGTACCTCGCTGCTTACGCACTCCTCGCCCTCTCAGGAAAAAAAAATATCAGTAATACATCACTCATTCAGCCGCCAACGATCTTAAAGCTGTCCTCAACAGTGTACAAGCTCGCATCACTGACGAAGAACTCAATAGAGTTATTGAGGCTTTGAAGGGAAAACAACTCCATCAACTGATTGCTGAGGGCAGCAAGAGGGTTGGAGCAAGTGGACCCGTCGCTCCTGCTGCAGGCAAAGGCAAGGAAGAAAAGAAGTAGGCTCCTAAAAAATAATAACCCAAGAAGAAGGAAGAGCCCAAGAAGAAGTAAGAGCCTAAAGTTGAGTAAGTTGACGAAGATTTGGGAGATTTGTTCGGTTGATCAAGCTAGCTTATAGAACTCACTTTGGATTTGCATTAACACTCCATACCTATATTTTGACCAAAGTAATGTTATTGATGGTTTGCGATGAGATATCCATCCATAATCATGTTTACTTTTGTCCATATACAGATGTAAGGTTTGACTGGCTGTATTATATAAAAATAAATGGACGAAACAGAGAAATATCTGAATAGCATACTTTAGAAGAGGATGGGCTCAGTTATCAATCAATCTGCGTTCAGTAAAAATGCACATACAGTTACACGCATCCCAAGGCAGGAGGAAAAAGTTTAGTCTATGCCTATCGTGTTCAGGAAACAATATGAAACTGTATTGATGCAGTAGTCCGAAAGACAGGCTACCGCCAGAATGACATTGAAGGCTTAGTAGGCTGTTAAGTAGGAATAGAACAAACCGATGGGGAGTCATAGAGTGGAGTACGTGGCGATATCGAAGAGGTTAATCAGTAAGAAATAAGACGATTACATCAGTCCGACTGTCGATATCACCACACATGCGAAGCCATAATTACAAAAAGAACAGATAAACTTCGATTAAAGTGCAAAATAACCCCCAAAAGTAGAGTAACGAGTATAATAAATCCTTAACAGGTAACCAGAGTCAGTTGATTCTGGCAAACCAAAACGCTGTAAAATTTTTAGCTGATCAATAACTATTTATACTTCTCTTTATCTCTATCAATTAAAAAACAATCATTGCTTGTAGAATGGTATCAACTCTACAACACATGTAATTTTCTTACCATCTAACTGAGACCCATATTGATCAACCTTAGTTATTCAAGTTTCATCTTTAGATTGTGTTATTATTCGTTGCGCTATTACTTGAGGTATGTCCACAGTCTGCTTTCTTTTTTTTGTTGCTAGGTTACCTCGGGTAAGGATTAGAGGAGTTGTTTGAGATCACGGGGCTTTTAGAGTTCTTATTTGAGTGAGTTTGCCCATCGTTTGTCTAAGGTTTATATCTGGAACTTATTCATATTTTTGAAGGTATCCAAAGTCATGAAGTTGATTGGTGGATTGGGTAGAACCAGATTTGATTTGGCTTCATTCATGACCATTTCGAATCGACTCACTTTTTACTTAGGTATTTCAGCCATGAGAATCTCATTTTTTAGCTACTTCTTTACTTCGTTAAGTCTTCTTACAGGTGTCAATTTTGGAAATTAAGGCTAAATGATTGGCTTTTATGTGATTTCAAGTTTTGGTTATATTTTTTAATCTCTTTCTTCTTTTTTTTTCTATTATTTTTGGATAAACTACTTCTACTAGCGTTTGTATTCGTCTTTTCTAGGCTAAAACTAGTATTTTCTGGGTGGATCTTCGTTAAATTTACGGGTATTGGGAGGTGGTGGAGGAAACGGAGGTCTCATAACTCCAAATTTGGGTTTGGGATAAAATCTATCCTAATTATCTCTATGCACCTTCTCTCCATACTTACTACTCTTCTCAAGTTATGTCTCTTTGAAATAATTTTAATTCTTCTGTTCCTTATAATCTTCCTTCTCCTTGAAATGATACTTAAACTTAGATTACTAATTTTCTTTCTTATCAGCTTTATCCTAAAAGTTGCTACTTTTATTCTCATTTCTTTTGGTGTAAGTAAATTTACTCTATGTGAATCGGTTACTATCGCGATTATGTTTGGGTGATTTTGAAATACTTTTTGATGATGAGCTTGCATATCGCTTGGATTAGAGGGTTTTCTATCTTTTTTATTCTTTTCTGTATTACTGGTAACCTCTATCTCGGTCATCATTGCGTGTAAAAGTATATCTCGTCACATTTTTCTTATCATCGTTTCTCCGACGATCCTCTGAAGGATCTCTCCTGCGATAGTGATCACTCCTCTTATTGTCGTATTCTTTACTTTCGTTATACCTCCGTTCATCTTTGGTGTTCTGGTAGCTGCCTTTATATTTATTCTCATGGCGATGATTGGAATGGGAACGTGATCGCGATTTCTTCCTCCACTTGTCATTATGATAATTTTTATGTTCCTTGTCCTTGCGATGGTAGGAAGACGAGCTGCTACTACTGTATCTTTTTTTATTGTCGTATTTATTGTACTTATGTTAGGCGGGCATACTGTCTATTATAATATACGATATTGTCAACATTGATAAATAAAAATCAGAAACTATCAACTCGACATAAATTGTTAGTATTTTAACTCGTTTTTTGTTAGGAACGCTCGAACCTACTACTATTTCACTATACCTGTCACCTTGTTACCCATGAATTTTAGTCGGTTCATTTTGCGCAGGTGTTAAAATTGGGCGTAGAAATCGAGACTGTGATGTTGTAGAATTTTCTACTTGTCGTTGTCTTTTGCCTGGGATTCGATTGACTCGGCGATGGCGATGATTCTGTTGATGTTGTGCCTGCCTACTTTAAAATCGCTCTTTTTTAGATCTTTATTGCGATTGGCGGTCCGACTTTTGTAATCTTGAAACCGACGCTTATCTTCTTTCTCGTTGTAGTAGTCTGCTAAATGAATCGAGGTGAGGATGAGATTGGGATAGTATTCCAAATTGGGATTGACATCATACACTTCTTAGTTAGTATCAGCGGCATTCAGCCTGCGTTTCATAATATTTTAGTGCATAGGTCCATGCTATTTGATTTAGTTGATGATATGTTTGAGTCCATCCGTGTTGATCATTCGGATCAAAGATTTGTAGAGGTCTTTGATTTAGAGTGAATGGGTGGCAGACTAGACTATGGATTTGCTGATGCCTCTTAGTTTTTATAAATTGAACTCGATGTTTTCGAAGGCTGCTCTGATTTGAATCAGAAATGATTGAGTGCATTTGTCGATTTGTTGATCCTACACTTTGTCTTTGCTGAATTCCTTTAGAGTATTTTTGACGGTTGTTCTTATAATGGTCTCGAATTATTATATGGGTTTGGGCATGCAGAAAGCGATCATGGTGCGGAAGGGTAGTTCCAAAACATACTCCTTTTTGAGGAAATTGATTCCACAGAAGATGAAGCTAAATTTGAATGGAAATTCTTTCTGACAAGCTGAGTAGAAAGATGGGAGGAACATGTCACTGAGTACTAGTTCTTCGATATTATCCATAAAAATGTAGAGATTGTCTAGATGCGGGATGATGTATGGGTTGGCATTAATTAGTTTTTTTATTTCATTTATCCAAGAATCCAAATTCATGGGGTGTGACAGTCTTTAGAACTCAACGTTTTTGGTGCTGAGATACTTATTGAGTTATACGTTGAATAGTTTTAAAAAATTGGCTCGTTTGTTGGCAAGTGTGCAGTTGATCTCGATGAACTAGGAAGTGGCCTGATTGAGTAGTGAGTGGATGAGGGTGGTTTTTCCTGAGGCTTTTTGGCCGTAGATGAGGAAGGATGTGTTTGATTTGATGAGCCTGATGAGTAGATTGTGTTTGGGTAACATACCGCTATTATTATTAAGTGTTTGAATATTTAACACACTCTATAACTTAAATTATTGCCTTTGTACTCGCCTATATACTCTCACATAAAATAGATATTATTTTGGCTGATAAAATCAAATATATTTGTATTTTGATAAATAAAAGTAATAAGATAGTTTGGATTCTCATTATTGTCTTGACTTTTCTAGAGCCTTCAAGATAATATTTTAAGGTTGGAGATATAAAGCAGATTGGATAGAATTCCTTCACTCGTACAGTCCAAAGCAGTTTCTATGATACTACTAACCAGGAATATGGTACTCCTTGGCAACAGAATTAAGTGAGACCTGAACATCTAGATCTCAAAAAAGATAGAGTCCCCACATACGCTGAAATAGCTGCATCTTTCAACGACTACAGGAGAGCTGACAAACTGATAAAGAGTAAAGTTTTCAAATAAACTCTTGAAAAAGAAGGTATCGATCCAAATGTTTCTAATTCTCGTTATTATAAAACGACGCAAATTCATGCATCCTAAGGGTATTCAGAGTATCCTAAGCACGGTTAAATGTGGGTAATGTGATGTACCAAACCTCAAATATGAGTTATGGTAGTAGTAGACCTTCTGATGGTTAGATGCACGAGAAATACTTCCCTCGTAACAACACCTTTACATCTACATTTAATGGTGGATGTTACAGATATAATGGATTGAATACTATAAATAAAAGGAGCGAGGTGCATGACCAGCTCAATGAATTTTGATTTGGATCTTTATTTTTTGGAATAATTTTGAAGCAGTAAAGTAGGCTGGATTGAGTGATTTTGAGTTAGAAAATAACTTTATCACTGTGGATGTTATGGTTTTGTTGATTATGATCTATTTATTGTCTGTCGGCAAATATAAGGTTGCGGTTTAATATTGTTGAGAGTGGGAGATAGCAAAGCAACAGTCATAATGCCTATAAGCACTCTACAGATGTCTTAAGAACACATCCATATACGTAAGTTTAAAAAAAAGGACAATTTTAGATAACGAACCAATATTCGAGCGTCCAACATTCAAATTCTCAACTTAAAATACCCAAAATGAAAGCCAATGAGTTAGTAGTAGTCGAATTTGATGTCTGCTCAGCAGATGATGCGTAGAATTGATGAGTGTTAATAGCTGATATTTTATTGTTGAACATGCTGATGATGATAGGTTATGCTACCTGTATACTTTATGATAGTCAGAAATAATACTAAAATATTGCAAATTATTTGTTTTCAATATTGAGTTTCAAAGCATCGTGTTTAGTTTACAATAGTTGCTGGTTAATTACTCTGCGTGGAAAACTTTGGTTTATTTTCTGAAACTGTATGATTTCATAATACTCCATATCGCATATCACCTACAAAACTACAACGAATTAGCAATATTATAAATTTTAATTATCTTCCTGGTGGCAGATTAATCAACGAAAAGTATCTCTATGGGCTAAGTTTTAATGCATATAAAAGTGATATGTAATCAAACCATCACAATACGAAAAGCCATCTTCATAAACTTAATTCTAGGTTGCGTTCAAATACTTTTAGTTTCTACTATTTCTTCAATCTCTTGCATAGTCCATCTCCTTGCAGTTACTCGATGAAATGCAGCAGGTAGGCGTAGAATTACTCGAATTTAGCCATCTTGCATTGTTATGAGATTGCCGCTTTGCTTAGTACCGATACTTTTTCTATCACAATTTTTCTCAACAGAGCTTGGGCATTCTGGATTTACTGTATGCCGTATTTCGTGAGGATTTGTTCGAATTCTGGGAAATTTTTAGCAAGACGGGTGATTTGCGATTAGTTTGAATTTTAAATTACACCGAAAACTAAGTAAAGGCTTTTTTTAGAAAATTCTCGTCCTTCTCTAAAAATCTTCCATAATTCGAGTGCCCTTGCTCCTGCAAGTCTATGGCTGATGTCTACTTTCCGTATATAGACTATTTTCTTGAGAAGCGTGATGATAAATTTCTGAAAGTTGTGAAAAACTGAGTGCTGTCTTTTTTGAGTTTCTGCTCTATAGATAAATTGTTCTTTGGATTAAGTCACGGTTTCAGTGATATGGGCTTCCTTCTAATCTTCCATAGTGTTGATGTTGGGAGCGGATTGTTTAACAAAGGCAGAAGGTGATAGAAATATTTCGATCCATTTATTATCTTATTGCGAGGTAAAGTCCTATTTCTGATGAGCACGAGTAATATTCTCATTGGATGCGAGTGATATGGTGTAGTCAAAGGTGTCAAGGAGGTCGATGTGTTAAGATTGTTGATTTTACATTATTATAATTACAGTTTCGTAATTCTAATTGGATTTAAACAGAAATGATACGTTTAGTTATATTTAAGACAAAAAATTTGTAACTTGTGTAAACTATCATCCTGTTATCACTCTCCCAGATCCCATCCTCGAATTAGAGATTTTCAAGTGAGGATGGACTGATGGAGGAGGCCTGGCAATATGTTACAAATTTATGATTCTGGAGTTTTGAGGTTTGCACGGTTGCTTTGATTGAGTTGGCGGTTGAGTGGTTATCAAATTGAGATGTGATATGTTGGTAATAAGTTTTGGGGAGATTAACTCTGATCCGGGGAACAAATAAATTTTAAAACTGCACACTAACAACGAATCTTGTTCGTATTTTGAATACTCACTCTTGAGTTATTTGAGGGTTATTGGTAAATTAGCTGACAAAGTTGAGACATGATTTCCTGTTTACTCAATCAAACTTTGTAAAATGGATCTGAGTACAGAAGACATCGACCAACCATGACTCATAGTTGACCAAACACGGCTCGAGATGAGGTGGAAGTACAGTGAGGAGGAGGATACTACTTTTGTAGTTTAGATCAAATATACATACTCTAATTATGTTCCAACAACAGATTATAAATCAATATAACGCAGTAAAGGTAGAATACATATCATGTTGATGGTATATTCCTGGGCAAGTGGATATCACTCATCCTTACGATCTTACCTTTGATCTAAAAAGAACGAGCCTGCTTGCTGCGGGATGTTGGTCCGAATAGAATTTAGATAATAGTTATACTTTTCAGTGATTAATTTATAGTTAGAAACTTAATAATTTTAAATACCACAACAAGCATTACAAGCATAATTAAATATAAAATCTCCTAAAATAATATGGAATAGACAGAAGTAAAAACTAAGACTTACTCTTACAACAACACTGCTTCAACCGGATATCAGCGACTATCTCAAGAAAAAGTAAGAAATACGATTACCAATGAATTTCAGTGACTTTAGGTAGATGGTAACTACAACCAAACTATTTGTGGATAAAACGCCCTTCATTGCAGAGATCATAGAGACAGCTTTGCGAGTTATCCTCATCACCAGGCCACGGAGGTGGGGCAAATCGTCAAACTTGGAGATGCTCTATTATTTCTTTAAGTTAGAAGTCGATAAGTATGGAAGACCTCTTTAACATCAACTTCATCGTATCCTTTTCGAAGGCGGATAACTAAAATAAAATTCTGAAAGTATTGTACTCAAGAAATTAAATATCGCAAGACATTAAAAATGGGATCATTTTTGAACTAGACACCAAGGTGCCTACCCTGTGATCTACATGTCGTGGTAAGATGTGAAGGCCTAAACATTCCTTCAAGTAAAAGTAAAAATAAGTTAAAAGATCAAAGATGTCTTTCAAGAACATTCTAATCTGAAAAACTAATAATTCTAGGATTGTTTATAAGCTCTGAAGCGAGTAACAAAGCAATTTGCAAGCAAAGAGTTAATTGAAATGCTTAGACTCTAACATACACTATAGCTCCTAAGCAAACTTTTGCGTGAATACCATGGAAAAAAAGTTTATTTATTGATCGATGAGTACGATGCACCGTTTAACTGCATGCTAGAAAAAAGAATAGATCAAAACTAAAGAAACAAAGTTGCTTAGCTGATTGGTTGTATGCTATCCAAGGCCCTTAAAGGCAATACGGATAATCTTGAAAAGGGCATTCTGACTGGCATTTTTGATGCACTAAAGAAGGAAGCTGGATCAGGTTTGAACAACGTCAGCATCTTAACAATCATGGATATTATGTTCAGCTAATTCTATGGATTTTCAAGATAAGAAATTGAGGTTCAGCTCATCGATAACATGTTTAGACAGGATCACCTATCCTAAAAAGCGTCTGTCAGTCTCTCTATCGCCATCCCATGATAAAGAAACGATTCATACTTTACTGATTGGTAGTCCAGACCGTCTAGCTTATGGGGATTGGAAAAAAGTTGATCCAATCCAAGACAGTCAGACCATCATAAATGATTCGTTTATTTTGAAGGCTGAGATTAATAAAAATAGAAAGTCATCGTGTTAATCATACAGATGAAAAAAAGTTCATCAAAAAGGGACTACAAAAATTAACAGAAACGAACATGAAAATGAAAAATTCCAAAGCTAATAGTACAATGGTTACTACATTCCTTAAACATAGAACAACTATAGAAAAGCCTACAACCCTTATGCTGTGATAAATTACTTATTTGAGTGTATTGATACTAAATCAATAATTGATGGGAAGCCTTATTTGAATAAATCTGGTTCAGATGAGTGGATTAGATTATTCTTTTCTTCTCAAAAGTAGAGTCTTCAAAAAGTCCTGTCCCTAAGTTTGTACACTTCAACAACAATGAATATCAATGTGCAGACACAACTAGCAAATTTAGATTTTTCTCAAATGGATGAAAAATACATATCCTATCTTCTCCTCCATTCGGGTTATGTAACTGGCTAAATAGACGATGGGAGTCTACAAGCTGTAATCCCTAATAAAGAAACGTATAGAACTTTTATGGACGTCTTTTTAGATTGGGGAAAATAAAAACACCTTTTGAAAGATCTATCATTAATTAATTTAGAAATACCTGAGGAAATTTATCACAAAATGCTTACAACTTTCGATTAAGTGAAAAATGCCTTAGGTAAAGTGAATGAGGCAATCTTCAACACCCTATTTGCTGGTCGCTTTTGTTGGTCAGAGAACCCGGCCCATTATTTATCGTCAGAAGTTAGTTCTGGTTAAGGTAGGATAGATACCATTTTTTACCCTAAATAAGGGCGATCAAAGAGTGTTATCATTCATTAATACAAATATATAAAAGATCCTCAGAATCAATAAGAAAGCTACGATGATGCCTTATGGCAGATTTATGAGAAAAATTACATGAAAAATCCGTTTTACCTGTCTAAAAAACGAAAATATTTCGAAAGAATCATCCTTCGGCCGATTGTGGTTGTATCTTGTGAGTAAATTCAAAGTTTTGACCTCTTTATGAAGAAAATTGACATTGTACATACTTTTGCTGAAGCTTAAAAAATCATTGGTTACTTTTCTCTTTTTCATTAGACAAGAAAAAACAGAAAAAAGAATCTTTTTAGAGCAGATCTTTTAGATTAAGCAAGATGTGAAAATATCCAATAGTTAATACTACATATCCTTTAAAATTTCAACCCAGTTTTTCTTTAAAGGACTGGCACGCCTATGGAGATCGAAGAGGATAATAGAAACCTTTAACCAAAAAGAAGAGGCCATTGATTGATTTCTTTATTGATTTCATGATCTTTATACTATCTATTTCTTGATTTTTAATGAATCCGTAAAAAAATGCCTGTTTTTTGGTTGCATCTCAATAATATTGGAAAACTATTAGCCAGTATCAGTAAGCAGGAATCACTAATTATAAAATAAAAGTTGATCTAAAATAGTTTAGAAGTAATGATTTGACAAGTAATTTCGGTTGCGTTGATCGGCGATGAGGATGTTTTTAAATTTGATGTTTATAATAATCAAAAAAATATTATAGAAGCTTATGGAATGTTGACTAAAACAATGGGTTAATCAATTACCACTCACATCTTACAGCATATTTGTTGGAAACTAGCCAAAATATAGAGGAAATTGTATTCAAAAATATACTTTACGAATACTGATTTTTTGCACAATCAAGCCCTTCTCTCACAATCAATCCAATGTAAAACATCGTCTTTATTCGAATCACCCATGATATCAGTTTGTCTTTTGTGTTTCCTTCGTTTTGGATAAAACTAGCCTTGAATGAACAATGTGCTCCAATGCACATCACTCACTAACTCCTCTCAAAAACGTTACGATTGAAGTATATTGAAGAAAAGATATTGAAATTAATGAACAATCATTCTCTTTATTACTCTTGGCTGATGCCACTCTCCACAAGTTTTCTTTTCTTATCTTTTCTCAGTCTCTTCGAAAGGCAAGGGTTTTGGAGTTAATCAATAAAGTTCAGGAAATAAGAGTGGAACTCCTCGAACTTTTCCATTTTGCAGTTGTGTCGGATAAATTCCTTTTGAAATCCACTGATCTGCGCACCTATTTTCTCACGGAGGAGAGCTTGGGTGGCTTCAATATCTTCTTTGGTCATTTTCTCAAGTATTTTCTGAAGGTCGGGAAGTTACTGTGCAAGTTTTTTGAGGTTTTTGATATTTTCATGCTAAGCTACGCCAAAAATCATATAAAGTGTCTTTTTAGTATATTCTTTGGATATTTTAAACAATTTCCAAAACTGATAAGCTCTAAGGCCAGAAGGAGAACTCAAAAGTTCTATTCTCCTCAAGTTGACGATCCTCTTCAATAGGGTGATGATATGCTTTTGGAAATTATGGAAAATGGATCTGTTCTTTCGTTAGGCACTTTGCAGAGTAGCAAGGTTATCTTTACTTTGTGTTTCTATCTCATTTTTGATGGAAAGGCTGTTGCTGGGTTTGAGAGGAGATAGAAGTTAGTAATGTTATTGAGGCATCTTAAAAACTTCCAAATTTAGGTACTCGTCGATCCACGAGTACTCCTCAGTATTTGTGTTACTTTTTGTGAGAAAAGGTGAATTGCAGCAAATGGGGGGAACATGGTTGAGTAGTGATGGCATTTAGAGGTTGCTTTAGGAATTAGCAAAGATCTGCTGGTTTTACATTGATATAATTATAGAACTGCTTATAGATTTTCCGATTTAAACGTATAATTGGCGGATGACTTCCATTATAACAAATAAATCAGCCATAGATAGAGAAGTGTGAAGGTGAAGTAGATAAAGATGGTTAAAGATATTTATTTTAAACAATTTTCTATTGTTTCCATTTATGTTATAAAAAGTAGGGAATAAAAAAACATAGTTCGACGGAATGATGTGTATCTGTGTTGATGAATATACGATGAACTGGGGAGGAGGGTTTTATGGATATTAATAATCAATTAAGTTTTGTAAATAATAAAAAAAATTATGAAAAGACAGGTAAAGTGAGGATCACTGCTGTTGCACGAATACAACCTGGTTTTAGTGAGAAACCGAATTTGGTTTACAAAAATTTAGATCTATATAAAACTTCCTCAAAAAATATAGAAAATATCATCACCACTCAAAAAACTGTAGTTTATGAAGGGCAAGCACCCAGACTCCAGTCTAGACTATCCTCGTCTTCGTTTTGATTGAGAATTATCATTATTGACGAACCACAGCTTTCTAGTTTTTAGGGGTTTCGCTTATAAAAGATGAGTACTAAGTCTCGTATTTTTTTTATTTTTCTGATCGAAGAAAGCGAGTTAAGTATAAAAACTACATGTTAATCTTACAGAAAGAAAAATTTCATTCGAAAAGTTTGGAAGAGTCGTTATGCTTAAAGTGCTTATCCATTGTCGAATGACTCTCTTTGGGTGTATGTGGATGCAGGTGGTATAGATTTAAAGCTAAAGTGCCTTAACTTGATAATTTTAAATGGTTTAAGTCCCGAATGATACAGCTAATAACTGGTGGTTTCATTTTTTTCACTTTGTATCATAAAGGAAAGATAACGAATAATAAAAAGATGAATCAGTAAGTTATATCTATATTTCATAGCTTAGATATTGATTTTTTTGATAGCCTTTTTATTTTTATAGAGTCTTAAATAATCAGTAATATTTAATAAAATCGATAGGAAGGCACTCAGGTTAATGCTCTAAGATTGCTTTCAAGTTGGACTTCAGTTAGCTATGGTTGCGTGTTTTTTTTGATAATGGTTGGTCAAAGATATATTTTATATTTTGATTTGGCGTGTTTGATTTTATCAACATTAGATTTCGCGCAAAAATACGCATATTTTCCAAGTATTCATCCAAAACAAAGGCAAATTAAAGCAAGTTACCAATGTTCAGCCGATGAAAAATAAACCCACATATGTGGTAGATTATCGTTTCATACAAATATTTTTTTTACGTTGAATTATCTATATTAAGTACTAGTTTCAAGACTTTGAGATATATTTTATTAATGACAAGGAGAAATATCATTGAGAGGGAAGAGCTCTACTTTAGGGATCAACTCATTGCTAGAACTGCTTTACAAAACCTTAACTTTATCCTTGAAACTGAGCGACATGACTCAGAAATTATCTTCTATTAATCTTCGAGTGAAGTTCCTTTTGATAATTCTATTAACTAATATTCCATCTCAACAACGCCTTTATATGCTGAGAAAATATTTGATGGAACTATTTTCTCTACATCTAATTCTCAAGTTTAGGCTACCTCTGAGAAACTATAAGATTCTTAGATGATGAGCTCCTAAGACTTATAGTTACCCAAACAGATGTCTACAACTAAAATTGAGACCTAGAACATTGATTAGAAGAGTGTAAGTGAAGATAGCTATGGTAAATCAAGTGAATCAAATGAATCATTATAAAGTTGGCAGAAAAAGATGAAAAGATCTGTTGAAAAACCTTCATAAAAGAAAATTGATAAGGAGAAAAACATCTTCCCTAACATTGCCAAAAGAAATGCAAAAATCATGTTTGATGATTGCAGAGCGTTCACTATAAAATACCTCTAAAAAAGAAACATCAATTTTGAAGATTTTGCAAAGGAATACTAGAGTTTGATGGAGTCAAATTGTAGTGGTTTATCTTTATCTGAATACTTCACTGTAAACAAGGGAAATAGAAAGATGAGTCTTTTGTTTATGAAGCTGTTTGAGAAGTATCTGAGGAAGAGATATATGGTGGTAGCAATGAAGAAGGGTAAGATGAACGATGTGAAGAGTTACATAGGTTGCAAAAATAGGCAACTTATGTATTTCTCCAGCTATGTTAATAGCGAGTTCCAAAGGGGCGACCTATGATATGTATAGATGATATCTATAATCAATCTTTATTCAACACTATTATAATATAATTTATGGCAAAAAAAAGTATTTGCTCTGCTCATCATTTGAAAAAAAGTATTTCTTGTCGGAGAAATAGTTATGAATAGGCATACAATTAGTTAATTTATTGGAAACTCTAACTAAAATTTCTAAGGAATGAAGCTTTTAGGAATTTTAATAGGAGCTGGCTGAAGCATTCTAATTATTGTTTATAAATAAAAATTCTCTGAAATTATCTATACATAACATCATTGTTGTTTGCAATCAGGTTTTTACAGTTCCTTCTTTTAAGGTAGCTTATCAGTCTTGACCTTCTTTGAACCCTTAGCTGGTACTTTTTATTAAGATTCATCAGCATCAACATCAATGATGTCGATGTCATCTTTCCTCATATAGTAGTATATTGAGTTACAGTAGTCTCTATAAAATTAGTTTGCGAGGTTGAAAGTCTCCATTGGAGCTGTTTATGGGTTGAATAATATAGAAAAGACGGATTAATCTACCTTCTTTCCTTTAAATTTTATTGGCTCTTTTAGTATGACTTTTGCTTGGCTTTCGGGATTTGGATCTCTGCTTACTTCAAGAGTGAGTACTTTATTTTTGAAATTTGCGGTTTCTTGTTTAAATTTAAAAGTGAGTCTCAAATGATTTGTGGTGGGATCAAGCAATTCACAGCTAAAATCTTCAAGTTTTCTTAAGGCTTAGGAATCTGCTTGATCTTGCACCAAACCTGATTTTTCAAAGACAGTGACCCAATATTAAGGAAGAGGTGCTGGTGTGACCTTAGAAGGATCAACAGTACCCTAGATACCTTAAGGTTTGTACAACTAGTTTTCAACTTTCTTGCCAAGTGCAGCGGATGCAAGTTTATTAAACAAAGGTTGTTTCAACAATTCGTATTTATCTTTGAGGGCATTGACCTCCTGAATCATTTTTTAGTTCAACTCTATTTGTTTTTGTTTGAGTGAGCACAATACAAGCCAGGTGAGTTTTTCTCCATCAGTACCTTACTTGGTCTGTTCGATGATGATCTATAATAGCTCGCGTTATTTTGTTTGTTAGACTTAGAGTTGATCTATATGTTAATCATCTCCTTAATCTTCAAGATTTTCCTCCTCCTCTTCTTCAGGGATAGAGTATTGTTCTTCTTCCTCTTATTCTTCAGATTCTACTTTTTTTTGTTTGGAGCGACCCATATCAAATAATTTCTACAATATAACATTCAAATTCGGTTTAAATATAGAGAATAATTGAAGTACTTCATAGATAACTAGATCTATTAATTCATATTTGTAATTATTAAAAAGTCTTATTTAGGATTGTACTTAGAGTTAAATAAAATTAAGAATGGAAAATTCAAAAGCTCTTACTTTTAGTCTACTATAGTCTGCATTCAAGATGCAGGATGATATTCCACATCATCATTGCAACTGCTATCATTGTGTCAATAACACCAAGCCTCTCCCTTATATCCATGCACCTCGAATTACATCATCAAAAGAGAAGAAAATGTGTAATTCGAATGCATATGAACTAGTTTTGAAACAAATGGTGAAAGGTTTTACTGGGAAATGTCAAGTCCCTGATGTGTATTTCATCGCAGGAGCTGATTTGATCTATCAAAGTTCAAGTGGTAGACCAAAGAGAAAGGAGGAGCAGACAAATTTCGATATAAAGAAACATTTTGAATAGCAACGAAGAAGATTTATGTTAAATAATGCAACTCAATTCCAAATTAATTCTTTGCTAATTTGGAGTGAGGGTGAGAACTCTAGTCCTTTAAATACGAAAGGTCCGAAGTAGATAGCAATAATGGCATACCATGATGGCACATAGCAAATTTTAACAGGCACCATGTTGAGTAAAATACTTGATAAGAGAAAAAATGATCCTTTTTGGTAAGGAATCTCTCATATTCTACACATCCCACCAGATGTTAAACATCCTTTGGTCAAAACAACTCATCGATATATCCGATCTGCTGATACATTGAAATTTCTAATGCCTGTGATGTAGAAACTGGCGAATGACGTCGATAGTATTGAGGAAAAACTACTAACGGGTGTTACGAGAATACAAGCGAAGGAATAAGATACATTGGAGATGGAGTTTTCAATAAATCCTTAGAGTAAGTTGATGAGAAGTTTATCAACTATCTTAAATAGAAAAAAAGCAAGTTCTACTGAGTTCAATTTATCAAATATTATGGGAGATTACAGTACTGACGAATTTCTCATGAATCTTTGTATTTAAATCGTAGCACATATCGAAGTTGTGTCCTTTACTCGGATACTCCAGGCTGAATTTTAATTTTTCAATGATGGAGGGAAGTATTATCTTGTTAACATACAAAACTTCATAGTTGATCAACTGGAAAATAATGAGTTAACTTTGATACATGATAGGTATAGACCTTTTGAAGAAATATCGTTGAAAGAAATTGCAACTACCAAAAAACAATATGACAATATAGAAGCCAAGTAGCTATGGCGGATTTGTTCAGCAGTTGTCAATTAATGCCTCTAACTCAGAAAAGTAGAGCTGAAGCTAGCAAACTACAAAAAGCCAAATCAGTAGACTTTATTGAAGATTTTTATGAAAATCTTCCCAGATTTCAAAGCTGAACAGATATTTGGAAGTATCAACTGGAAAAATGAGCTAGACGATTTTGTGAGGGAGACTAAAAATGCAGTCAATAAAATTATTCGAGAAGATGAAGGTATAAGGATTCTGAGGAGATTTGGCATAGAGTTTAGACGTACTTTTAATTGATGCTTGTTCTTTAATATTGTGAATTATAAGAGTTTGTAAACATATCATTTGGCCAGTTTGGAGACATCAGTCACCAAGAAGGAAGTATTCCCAAAATCTTAGCGAATAGGATTGAAGTTGCTCTTAGTTTTGGCCCAGTTTTCCTCACTAAACTCCCCTATAAATTAATAGGATTTCACAATTTTAGCATCTCTACCTAAAACTGTCTTGTGCATCTTTTTTAGAAGAGTAAAGTCGATTGGAAAGAAAATGTCAGCTTAACCTCTCTATACAAGGTAGCTATCATAGTCTACCTTTTCTTCACTTCTGAAACCTTTTTTAGAAACTATAGGAGCATTGATTCCAGGGACAGGTGTGACAAGTTTATCGAAATCGCTGAGTACCAGATGACAATTTGGAACATTTTTCTTCATTTTCTTCAACAATCGTAGCATATAAGTCGGCAAGAACAAATCTTTGGATTTCTGCTGATTCTTGGAGACCATTCGATTCACAAAAAAGTTGGCTATTTTATCGAGAATAGACTAACTCTCTTCCAACTGTGATCCTCCAACTATATTATAGATGTCTAGACATTACTTGATCAAAGGATCTTACTCTATATTACTCGAAGATTATTCGTTATTATTGATATCAACTGTGACGAATTTGTCATAGGTGTTGGTTTGGTTATTCCAGAGCAATTTATCATGTGGCATGTTATCGAGTACCTCAAAGAAGAGTACGAAACTGTTCTAATTTTGTTTGTAATCTGAGATATCTTGGTTTATGATCTTTATTTGCTTGTTTTTGATCAAATGCGGAAAAGATTTGCTTAGTTTCTGTTATATTCTTCGGCATAAAGTAGGAGAGATCTACACGATTGTGTATTCAACGTTGGGAAGTATCTCGCGATGGAAGTTGTTGAAAAAATAGAGGATGGATTCAGCTGCACTGCCTGTGCCTGCTCCTGCTTACACTATCCTCAACTTTTACTTTTTGTTGCCTTCACAATATAGTTAATGTGCAGCTTTGAGGTATCTCGCAATTGTCATACCATAGTAGGGTTTAAATATTTCGCAAGGTGTTAACCAGGCATTGGGAGGGTACTTCTAAACAAGTTATCGTTGATAATCGTCATAGCCGATAAGTGATTTGAAGTTGATAGGAGCTTTGAGTTCACCAACTTGGAAATCTGGTTATCTAAGAGCATACTGGGTTTGCAGAAGTATCCTTGAGTTGGATGATAGAGTCGATCGAAGATGTAGTTTCTTAGAGGGACGAACCTCGAAATTGCCATTAATATTATTAAAATCAATATAAGTGAAGAATATATGAAGTAAATGAAATCAAGAACTTATGAATGCATCTAGGATTAGTAGAAATGCAGTAAAAATTACAGGTTTAAAGAGGGCTTTCATTAGTTTTTATTTCATAGTTTAGTATTCCTCTTTCTATTGTTAGATTTGTTAACGTTGAGGCAGTTGGAAATACCCGTAGGCACCATTAGCTTTGATATTCTCATCTTTTGCCTTTTGTTAATATTACCTAAGTTCTTCTAGAGTTAAGATATGGTTCTATTTGATTTGCTAAAGAAGAGGCTGTGTGATTGCCAGTTCATACAATTTACTACAATTATCTTTGAGATGTTTTATCAGAGCTATCAAACAAATTTTGATAAATTTGTTGCTAACAACTGATAATCTTTCCTTCTTGATTTCATTAACATAGTTTTAGAGGAGGTTGAGACGATAGATGAAGTAATCTTGGTTTAATTCCTAACCATTTTTGAAGAATTGGGATTTTGATAGGATTTTTTGTTTTAGTTTACTAAGGAACAGATTTTGTCGCATTTTTAAAATGGGATTCAGAAGGATCCAATATGGATTGAGATACTATTCATTGATGAGGGTGGCAACTTCACTCATCTACTCACATTGCGACAGAATAGACCAGAGTTTGATAGTGGATTGTGTAGTCTCAATCGCTCTTGGTTAATTTTACTATCTTCTTGCTTATGATAGTCCGATCAGAGTAATGAACAATTTGTAAGTATCCTTTTTTTCTTTTAGATGTGCTTGATTGATAATACAAAAAGGTAGATTTGCGATTCCTGTTTGCGGATCCTAATGTATCTAAAATTGTGGTGCAAGATTGGGAGGTATTAGTTTACTAGATTCGTGTAGGACAGTATTGACAAAGGTCATCTATTTGCCAGTTGAGCAGTGTATTTGTATTGATTTGATTAACTCTGTCTTGAGCAGAGGTGCATAGTCTCTAAGATTATTCATTGTCTCAATTAATAAATAATACAAATACTTAATATCGAACATCTTTTGCAAACTATACATACTATCCTTATCTATAGAATCTACGAAAAGTACAAAACTAGAAACTAGTACTTTGACTGTGTAAATGGTAGTAATCAAAATCTTAGCAAATATGGTAAAATGAGAGTTGTTGTAAATGATTTTATGCTTTTCTTTAAAATCATTTGATTTCTAGGTAATTTTTGATCTATTGATCACATTGTCCTCCTTTCTTCAAACATTCGATGGGAACTTTTCTTCTCTCTATCTCAGCAAAATTGAGTTGTCTATATGTTATAGAGTGTACAAGCGATGGAAGCAGTCGATAAGTGAGATGGCTGCATCTTTCGCAACTTCTGGCTAGATATGTTTTCCGATGGGCGATGACCTGAGCACACTAAAATTTTGTCGCTAAGTTCTGCATTGTTGATTAGCTTTGATTGCAGTTACGAGTAGATCAAATCTTAGTTAGATGTTGGGTACTTTTATTCGAGAGTGCGAGTTGCCATAGATATTATTAATTGTTTACAAATTCACACATTAATGTTAGGTTTAGATTTAGAGATTATAAAGAAGAGAGTGAGGAAGGAAAGTATAAATAAAGTTGAAACATCTGATCACTCTGATGCTGACCAATTTTTAGCCATCAAGTGGAGGGCCTAACCGAAAGAGTAAATTTTTAGATTTTCGCCTTTGATCAGGATACGGTTCTTCTTGCATTACACACTCTCGATGAGATCTACTTTAGGGCTCTTGAATATCTTCAAATTGTTTTCAGGAGGGCCTGAGATCATTTGAAATGGGCACTGAAATCTGTACTTCTTTTCATAAGAACTATTGGAAATTTGTTGTTTCCGACTTTTCTTTTACTCCTCTTGAAGCAGTAAAACATTCCTTTCTCTTATCCTTTGGTACTGAGTGATCATTATTCTGAGATTATCTTTGTACTCGACCATTTGTTCAAGTTGTTTCTGCTTTTATTATACCTGGTCTCTTTTTCGTTTCAAATGTCTTTGTAATCCACATCCTTTTAGCTTGCCTAATTCAGTTATTGTAACAAACTTCCTTTAGAAAAATATTATTTCTGAACCGTCAAAAACTCTTAAAACTTATAGTATTCTTCTTTTCACTCTGATCATAACTTACTAGGCTTAAACTGTCTTTTTTGGGAAATTTTCAAGGTACTTACCAAAGATGTCATAGTAGATCGTATCAATCATCGTCAAGTAGTTGTGTTATATATGCAGCTTCACAAGGAATGCTAGTCGAGATAGTGAAAAATGTAGATCTATTTATCTTGAATTTCTTAGCGTTTTTTTACCATGGATTTGCACTCTTGACTTTGCTTTCTCTTTGAGCTCAATTTCTTTCTCATCTTGCATCTGCTAGATGTTGTTTTGTTGATTATTTTTCTTTCTTTTAGCGGGATAAAATGGAGGTAAAAAGTACCCTTTATTTTGGAGTAACACTTCTGAATCAAAATACTCTTGAAGCTATTTCTATTTGGCAGGTTGTTCTTGTTTTTTGGGCGATTTTTTAAGAACCTGTGATGCATATGCTGCAATATTATTGTAGGAATCCAATTCTAACTTTAAAACCCGTAATTTTTTGCTAGAATGTGGGTTATTTGCCTAAATTAAAGTCTTTTAGCCCTAATTCATAAAAATAAATGAGTGAGACTGTAATCTGTTTGAAACTAAATCAACGCTTTGATAAGCAACGTGATAATTTTATATTTGTAATTTTATATGCTTAGCAGCAAACAATATTATATTTTTAAATCGCTAAGTTAAACATTCTGAAAGTGAAACTCACTTTGTTTTTAAGTGATTGATATTTATTTTTTTTTTATTAGAGAGTCAATTCATTTTCTGTTAAATTTATCTCACGCATCCATTATTTTATCTTCTCCTCTTTTCCTACAGAAAATGAGATTTATAGCTAATCATAGTCTCTTGTCAGGTGCAAAGTCAGTTTTTTGATAATTTTATTCTATGCTATTTGTCAACAACGAACAAGTTTAAAATATTATTTCAGAGTAAAAAACCGATCACATTTATCAGCTTTACTTAAATCCAATTGATTTCAGTTGATAGTCATCAGAGCTAAAAACACTCTTATTGTTATATTAACTGTGATATCTTCCAAGGCAAGAAGAAACTTAGCCCGAAACATTCCATAAGCATTTGCTGAGAAATACAAAACTAACTCTTGTTTAGGGATATTGAGTTCAAAAGGTAAAAGGTTGTAAATTTCTTGTAAATTTTACCTTTCTTTTATTGAGCTTAGTACTATGACTAAGAAAATATTCAAAAAACTCTCAGAGTGGGCTATTTAAACTATAAATAAAGTTATATGTCATTTTGTGATAGTAAGTAGCTTGTATTCCAAGAATGTGAGGTCTTTTGGAGTTTAACTTACGAAACTAAATATAGGAAAAACTGTAGTGGGAGTTATAGCTTATCAAAATACAATAGATTTCTCAGATCATACAAACATCTTTAGTGAGATGATTTCGAGATAGTAAGTGTCCATAGTTTCTGTATCCATGGAGCAGAAGTTAAGAAGGAGGTGAATAGTTAATTTTTACAAATTGTATTATGGTTTTACCAGTTGTAAAAAAAACAACTAAAATGTAAATAAAAATATTAAAAATACTACAAACAACTTGATTTCGAACTGGTCAAGAGTATTCTGAGTTGTCGGAGTTTAATTAAATATCAACTGTTTTGTTTATAAACATCATCGTATAAAAAGTTTCTCTTTGACGGAGCCACCCCATTCGATGGTAACTTAGACTGCATCTTTGCAGTTCTAGCCCCATTCCAATACTAGAAATATGCGACATTATGCTCTATGAACAGAAATACCAAAACTCTTTTTTTCTTTTTTCTTTATATTAAAAGGTGAATGAATTCCAACTTAACAAACGCTTAACAAACTGCTTATTTTGTTATAATTAAAGGATATGGGAGGCAAAGCTGATGTTTTTGAGGCCAATGGGCAAGTTAAAGGCATGAAATGACTTAATGGATGATACTTTATTAGCTGGTGTGATGGACAGCAAAATATAATATTTTAATTATCTCAACCAGATGATGAATTACTTGACAATGATGCCCAATTATTACTGTGTTTCACCTATTCAGAGCCCCTCTTATGTTCCTGTCGTCTCTCAAAATGAAATCAGATCTAATCCCAATCTCCTTCTTTTAAACACCATTTCTCAAGCTCTTAACATCAGCTTAAGAAATTACTAGCAGCAGTATAACAACAACTTGAGCTCACGTCAAGTGGACCTAAAGCAGTCGGTTTAGACTATTGAAAAAGTGAATAACTCGAAAAAAGTTATAGAAATTATTATTTCTGAAGAAGAATAAGGAGAAAATTTAAACACCACTAAAGTCAATCAACATTCGAACAATATTACTCCCAAACAGCCTTTGATTTCTTAAAAAAACGCTAATATGACTCTTCAACTTCCAACTGACGATTAAAATATTTTATAGTCTAAGGAGACTTGCAATAAAAAAGACAATGATTCTAAAAAGAAAAATCGCAAGAATAAAACTGACATCAAAGATGACACTTTTGAGGTCATTGTGCCCGAAACTGATCCCATTGAAACTGCATATCTTCCCTCTCTGCACTTTCCCTATGATAGTTTAGCTAAAAAGAGAGAAGAGCTCATGAACAGAAGAGTGGGAAATTGGAATGATTTCGTGAAGGGTAAAAAAGAAAGAAGGGAGATTCGTATGTTGGGCAATTGAGTTTTAATATTCTAGTGATTTTATGTTTTTTTCTTTTTCTTACAATTTTTACAATGATATTTTTGATTATTACTGCTTACAGTGAGCTATTTGAGTAGGGAGGATCACTTATCACCAAAATGATTGTTCTGCAGTTGTCAGTATATTATAACGGAAATGTGGATGTGAGCTAGAAATCATAGATCGTAAAAGTTATATTCC
>Ga0194117_10001923_pt1 | contig 22955 bp, 15 predicted proteins | sample TA2MahsurfametaG_FD_160579 | JGI IMG/M metagenome (GOLD analysis project Ga0194117, IMG submission 160579) | Freshwater microbial communities from Lake Tanganyika, Tanzania - TA2015009 Mahale N1 surface | ecosystem: Environmental > Aquatic > Freshwater > Lake | place: Tanzania: Lake Tanganyika...
GATTTGATTCAGCATCCTTAGTAGCACTATCTGCATCTTTAGCAAGTGCAGGAGCTTATGTATTAAATAGTCAAACATCATCAATGAGTGTGTTTGGGGCTGTAAGTGCTTCATACGCATTAACCGCTTCTCACGCACTAAATGGTGGTGGGGGTGGAACTGAATTACGAATTTTCCATACGGGTTCTTTAACGAAAACACAAGTTGCTAAAATTAACTTTAGTGGTTCTGGTGTAGATGTAGTATCATCTGGTTCAGATGGTGTGTTAGTAACTATAAATGGTGGATTGGCACAATCATCTCTAACTGCATCTTATGTACTTTCATCTGATGTTGATGGGCCTTTGGGAATGGATAGTATAAGTTTTGCAAGAACAGCATCATTTGCTATATTTGCATTGAATACACCATCATCCGATACATCATCATTCCTACAAATTAATACTGACCAAACGATAAATGCATCGCTTGTAATTAGTGGAAGTTTGGGAGTTAGTGGAAGTATAATTACAAATGGTAGATTACAATTAAATAATTTACCAACAGGTTCTTCGGATGAAGTTGTAATATGGAACGAATCAACAAAAAGATTAGAAAGAAGAAACGTTGCAGCAGCTGTAGGTTCTTCCGGAACAGGCGGCACATCAGGATTTGATGGCACAGCCGGCACATCAGGAACATCGGGTTCGTCAGGATCATCTGGAAGTAGTGGCACAAGCGGCACATCAGGAATTGATGGTTCATCCGGCTCAAGCGGCTCATCAGGAAGTTCTGGCTCAAGCGGCTCATCAGGAAGTTCTGGAACAGCTGGCACGTCAGGCTCAAGCGGCTCATCAGGAAGTTCTGGCTCAAGCGGCACGTCAGGAACATCTGGGTCAAGCGGCAGCTCAGGAAGTTCTGGAACAACAGGTTCAAGCGGCACGTCAGGAAGTTCAGGAAGTTCTGGCTCATCAGGAAGTAGTGGCACAAGCGGCTCATCAGGAAGTTCTGGAACAACAGGTTCAGATGGTACGAGTGGCACAAGCGGCTCGTCAGGAAGTTCAGGAACCAGCGGAACAAGCGGCTCATCAGGAAGTAGCGGCTCATCTGGCACAACAGGATCTGATGGAACTTCTGGCTCATCTGGAAGCGGAGGCTCATCAGGAAGTTCTGGTACAAGCGGCTCGTCAGGAAGTTCTGGAACAAGCGGAAGCTCAGGAAGTTCTGGCACAAGCGGCACGTCAGCAACGTCTGGCAGTGGAGGAACATCTGGAAGTGGAGGTTCAAGCGGCACGTCAGGCTCAACAGGAACAGGAGGCTCATCAGGAACATCAGGAACCTCTGGCTCCTCAGGAAGTTCTGGTTCATCATCAACCGCAGGAACTGGGGGTACTTCTGGCACAAGCGGCACGTCAGGCTCAACGGGCACAGGAGGCTCATCAGGAACATCTGGGATTGATGGCTCATCAGGAACTTCAGGAACAAGTGGTAGTAGTGGAGAAGCAGGCACCTCAGGAACTTCTGGCACAAGCGGCACGTCAGGAACTGCTGGCTCAAGCGGAAGCTCAGGATCCTCAGGAAGTTCTGGTTCAACAGGCTCAGCAGGCACGTCAGGAAGTTCGGGCACATCTGGAACTGATGGCACAAGCGGCACGTCCGGCTCATCTGGTTCAAGTGGCACAACAGGATCAGACGGAACATCAGGCAGTTCAGGAACTAGCGGCTCAAGCGGAACGTCAGGAACTGCTGGCACAAGCGGGTCAAGCGGAACAACAGGATCAAGCGGCACAACAGGCTCGTCAGGAAGTAGTGGAAGTAGTGGAACTGCAGGCTCAAGTGGTGTAGATGGAACAAGCGGCTCATCAGGAAGTTCTGGCTCGTCAGGAAGTTCTGGCACAAGCGGCTCATCAGGAAGTTCTGGAACATCAGGATCTGATGGCTCATCAGGAACTGATGGAAGTAGTGGCTCGGCAGGCTCAACGGGAAGTGCAGGTTCAAGCGGCTCGAGTGGCACAACAGGCACCTCAGGAAGTTCTGGCTTAACAGGAAGTTCTGGCACAAGTGGAACTGATGGGACTAGTGGTAGTAATGGCTCAACAGGAAGTGCAGGTTCATCCGGTTCAACTGGCTCTTCAGGAAGCTCAGGAAGTTCTGGCTTAACAGGAAGTTCTGGCACAAGCGGAACTGATGGCACAAGCGGTACGTCTGGGTCAACAGGAACTGATGGCACATCGGGAAGTTCTGGCTCAAGCGGAAGCTCAGGAACAGCTGGCTCAAGTGGAGAAGATGGAACAAGCGGCTCAAGCGGCTCTTCAGGATCCACAGGAACTGATGGAACTTCTGGCACAACAGGATCACATGGCACAAGCGGAAGTTCTGGCACAAGCGGAGAGGATGGTACAAGCGGAGAAGATGGTTCTAGCGGCACAAGCGGCATTGATGGAACAGCAGGAAGTAGTGGCTCATCAGGAAGTACAGGTTCTGCTGGTACATCAGGATTAAATGGTACATTCTTCGGAAGTAGCGGTACATCAGGTACTGATGGTTCAAGCGGCTCATCTGGCACTTCATCAACGTCAGGAAGTAGTGGAACTAGCGGCTCATCAGGATTAAATGGCACATTTTTTGGTAGTAGTGGTATATCAGGAACTTCTGGCTCAAGCGGAGAGAATGGCACAAGTGGAAGTAGTGGTACAGATGGCTCAACAGGAAGTGGAGGTTCAAGCGGCTCATCAGGCTCATCAGGATTAAATGGAACATTCTTTGGAAGCAGCGGCTCATCAGGTACTGATGGTTCGTCTGGCTCAAGCGGAGAGAATGGCTCAAGTGGTGTAGATGGAACAAGCGGCTCATCGGGAAGTAGCGGCTCATCTGGTTTAAATGGTACATTCTTTGGCTCATCCGGTTCTAGCGGTGTATCAGGTACTGATGGCACGAGCGGAGAGGATGGTACAAGTGGTTTGGATGGCACAAGTGGAAGTAGTGGCACAAGCGGCTCATCAGGATTGAATGGTACATTCTTTGGCAGTAGTGGTTCATCAGGTACTTCGGGAAGTGAAGGTAGTACAGGTACGGCTGGCTCCTCTGGCGTAGATGGCACAGCTGGAACATCAGGAACAAGCGGCTCATCAGGCTCATCAGGATTAAATGGAACATTCTTTGGAAGTAGTGGTATATCAGGAACCTCTGGCTCAAGCAGCACATCAGGAAGCTCAGGAATTTCTGGTACTGATGGCACAAGCGGCACAAGTGGCTCATCTGGTCTAAATGGTACATTCTTTGGTAGTAGTGGCACATCGGGAAGTTCTAGTACATCTGGCTCATCAGGATCAAGCGGACAAACAGGAAGTGCTGGTTCTACTGGCTCTGCGGGAACAAGTGGCACAAGTGGTAGCTCAGGATTGAATGGTACATTCTTTGGTTCATCCGGTAGTAGTGGAGTTTCAGGATCGCAAGGTTCTACGGGTGAAGCCGGCACATCGGGTTCATCAGGAACCTCATCACCCGGTATTACGTCAGGAACATCAGGAACTGATGGACTGACAGGCACATCGGGCTCATCAGGAACATCAACACCTGGTATTACATCTGGTACATCAGGTAGTGGCGGTGTTGCTGGCACATCTGGAACATCAGCACTTGGAGTAACATCTGGCACAACAGGAACTGCAGGTAGTGGTGGTGCTGCTGGCACATCTGGAACATCTGGATTTGCATCATTTAGTGGTACTTTGGATAATGGTGTATTAACATTAGAAGGTTCAGCACCAAATGTAAGAGTAGAAGATAATATGACGTTTGATGGGACTACTCTCAACGTTACTGGAAATGTAACAGTATCAACATCTGTTGTGGCTACAACATTTATAACAGCAACAACATTTAGAGAAACTTATGTAGATTTAGGTACAGGCGGAAGTGCAACATTTAATCTATCATTAGCAAATAATTTCAGAAGACAATTTAATAGTTCTGCAACAATAACATTTAGTAATCCACCAGCATCAAATGCATTTGGATTTACAATGACAACAGTTAATGCAGGTGCATATGTTATAACATGGCCGGCTTCTATTGATTGGGTAGGCGGAACAGCTCCAGTTTTAACATCTGCGGGTACTGATGTTTTAACATTCTTTACATTTAATGGTGGTACAACATATTATGGATTTGTAGTAGGAAAAAATCTTAGTTAATAATTAAAGTTATGAGTATAGCAAGAAAATTAATACCAAGCGGTGAGGAGCAATTTCCTTTTAAAATTGAAATTACAACAACTACTGCTAATACTGTATGGACTACTCCATTATCAGATTATGGTGGATTAACTCCGCAATGTATAATTGATTGGGGAGATGGTACTGCTAATTCTGGTACGATTACAGCATCTAATTCTGCAAATAGAGTTCATACTTATTCTTCAGCTGGAACTTATATAATAACTATAAGTGGATTTATGCCAGGATTTACAGTCAATAACCTCTCATCTATAAGAAATTTAGTAACAGGGATTGTACAATTTGGTCAAGTTGGTTTAAGAGCTTTAAATTTTTATGGTTGTATAAATATAACTAATGTTCCATCTAGTGCTTTTTTAAGTGCAGTAGGTGGATATACCGGACTAAATGAAATTCGTACCTATTCAAGCTTTTTAAGAGGAACAAGAATTACCTCTATTCCGTCTGATTTATTTTCATATTCTATTTATGCAACAACATTTACAGACACATTTTCATCAATAACAACTTTAACAACTGTACCAAACAATTTATTTAATAATAATATTTCAGCAACAACTTTTGCATCTTGTTTTTTTGGAAATACGGCATTAACTTCGGTTCCTGCAAGTTTATTTGATACTTGTACTTTAGTAACAAACTTTTCAGGTACTTTTAGAAATTGTTTAGCTTTAGGAAATGTTTTACAATTTACATATAATACTTCAGTAACTATTTTTAATAACTGTTATAATATGAGTAGTACAACAAATTCATTAAATGGAACTGCACCCGAATTGTGGAATAGAGTTCCAACTCCATCTGGAACTGATTGTTTTAATAATTGTGTAAATTTATCTAATTTTGCATCAATACCATTAAACTTTAAGTAATTATGTATCTAAGAATAATAAATAATATTACAACCTATCCTTACTCTTTGGAAAAATTAAGAGAAGATAATCCAAGAAATAGCTTTCCATCTGAAATGACAGAATCGGTGATGACTGAATTTAATATTTTTGAAGTTAAGCAAACTCCAAAACCAAATGATTATACAAAAAATATTTTAGAAGGTACTCCAATATTAATTGATGGAGTATATTATCAAAATTGGGAAGAAACTCAAGCAAATCAATCTGAAATAAATTCAAGAATAGAAATTAAGTGGCAAGAAATTAGAGAAATCAGAAATGAATTATTAAAAGATTGTGATTGGACACAATTAGGTGATATATCAGCTGGATTGAAAACTATTTGGCAATCATATAGACAACAATTAAGGGATATTACAACCCAAACAAACCCTTTTAGTATAGTATGGCCTGCGAAACCTTAATTGGTACTGTATTATATTTATACATAAACATAAAATAAGTAATGGTAATACACAACCCCATATTTTCAGGCTCAATCACCCAAGATAGAAACAACGCATTAGCTGATTTAAGTGGTTCATTTACTGGTTCTGTTACAGGTTCATTTAAAGGTACAATTGATGTTCAACAAGCTTCATTTGCAGATTTAACTGTAACAACAAGATTAAGAGTAACTGGTTCACAAATTGTGACAGGTTCTATTAATTTAACGCAAGGTGGATATTTAGTAGATGGGGTAAATGTTTTGGATTCGGCTATAGCATTTGCAATAGCATTAGGATAAAAAATAAAAATTAATGGCAAACGCATTTAAAAATAGTATAACAGGTTCAATTGGAACAATAGGAGCAAAAGTTTATGAGACTCCATCTAATACATCAACAACTGTAATTGGAGTTGGTGTGGCAAATGTAAATTCAAATAATATTTCAGTTAGTGTAATGGTTAGAGATAACTCAGCAAATAAAACGGTATTTGTTGTGAAAGATTCCTTAATTTTACCTGGAAGTTCTAATGTATTGATAGGTGGTGAGCAAAAATTAGTTTTAGAGGCTGGAGATTTTCTTTCGGTAACATCCTCATTAGCTAATTCAGCAGATGTAATTGTTTCGGTATTAGAGATAACATAAAAGTTGTAATGAATGGAGTATTTAGGTAAGAATCCTAATGGTTTAAATCAACTAAGCGCAAGTTTAGTTTCTTTATTTGTAAGTGGTAGTAGAATAGCTAATTTCTCATCTGAATCGGTGAGTGTAGTAGGAAATTTTACTGCTTCTGCTATACAAACACCATTAATTGGTTCGCCTACAAATTCAATTCAAATAAATGCAAATGTAAGAGTTAGCGGCTCAATTTCCTCATCATTATTTAGTGGAGATGGTAGTGGATTAACAAATATTAATGCATCATCTATTGGAGATTTAAATCAAATTAAATCTGGCTCTGCTATCGCAAATGTATCACCAAATAAAGGATTAATAGTAAATACAGGTGTATCAATTGATAGTTTTCTAATTGTAAGTGGTAGTGGAATCTTTAACGGAAATATTAGCGTAGCTGGAAAAATAACATCAACTGAATTACATACAACATTTATTTCATCATCAGTAATATTTGCAACAGGTTCTAATAAATTTGGTGATAATGTTAATGATAGACAAGAAATTACAGGAAGTTTAAATATAAGTGGTTCTATTGTAGTAACTGGTGAGACAATACCAACTGATAATACAACAAATGAAGTATTAGTATTAAACACAACAACCGGTAGAATTAGTAGAAGATTTGCAGCAGCAACATCTGGAACTTCAGGAACCTCTGGAACAAGCGGCAGTTCAGGAAGTTCTGGCTCAAGCGGCTCAAGTGGTACGTCAGGAAGTGGAGGCTCATCAGGAAGTTCTGGTTCAAGCGGCTCTAGCGGAAGTAGTGGTTCGTCAGGAAGCTCTGGCTCTTCTGGCACAAGCGGAAGTGGAGGCTCATCAGGAACTTCTGGAAGTGGAGGTTCAAGCGGCACAAGCGGCAGTGGTGGAACATCAGGTAGTGGTGGAACGTCTGGCTCAGGAGGCACATCAGGAAGCGGTGGCTCTTCAGGCACCTCAGGAAGTGGAGGCTCTTCAGGAAGTTCTGGCTCATCAGGAAGTAGTGGAAGTTCAGGATCGTCTGGAACAACTGGCTCAGCGGGAACTACTGGCTCAGCAGGAACTTCAGGAAGTGGAGGCTCATCAGGTTCAACAGGTTCTGCAGGAACTAGTGGCTCGGGAGGTTTAACAGGATCATCAGGAACTTCTGGCACAAATGGCTCATCCGGAACGGGTGGTAGCGCAGGTACTGCAGGAAGTGGAGGCACATCAGGCATATCAGGCGCAGGAGGTAGCGCAGGTACATCTGGAAGTGGAGGCTCATCAGGAACAAGCGGCTCATCAGGCAGCAGTGGAAGTAGCGGAAGTAGCGGCTCATCAGGATTATCTGGAGCTGGTGGAACAGGTGGTACAGCAGGCACATCAGGTAGTGGTGGCACATCAGGAACTTCTGGTAGTGGTGGCACGTCAGGAAGTTCTGGTAGCGGAGGCTCATCAGGAACTTCTGGAAGTGGTGGCTCATCAGGAACATCTGCAAGTGCAGGCACAGGAGGAAGTTCAGGATCTAGTGGAACAAGCGGCTCGTCAGGAACAACTGGCTCGGCAGGTTCTTCTGGTACATCATCTACATCAGGAAGTGGAGGCTCATCAGGAACTTCTGGAAGTGGAGGTACAAGTGGACAAAGTGGTGGAATAAAATATGATTTTAGTACAACAATAACTGATTCAGATCCTGGTAATGGAAAAGTTCAATATAATAATGCCACTATTTCTTCAGTTACATTTATATACATAGACCTTTTAGACCAAAATGGTAATAATCAATTAGCATGGTATAATACATGGGATGATAGTACAACTTCTTCTGCAAGAGGATATGTTGTATTATCTTCAAGAGATAATGGTACAATCAATAATATATTTTTAGTTAATGGTGGTGTCACAAACGCATCTGGATATTTTAAAATTCCTGTTTCTTATGTAAGTGGTACATTACCATCAAATAATGCACAATTAGTTATAGATTTTGTGAGAACGGGAGATGGTGGTACATCTGGTTCGGGAGGCACTTCTGGCACAACAGGAACTTCTGGTAGCGGAGGCTCATCTGGCACAACAGGAACTTCTGGAAGTGGAGGCTCATCAGGTACTGCGGGTAGTGGCGGCTCATCAGGAACTTCTGGTAGCGGAGGCACATCAGGAACTTCTGGTAGCGGAGGCTCATCAGGAAGTGGTGGCTCATCGGGCACCGCAGGAAGTGGTGGCTCTTCAGGAACATCTGGAAGCGGCGGCACATCAGGAACAAGAGGCACATCAGGAAGTGGTGGCACATCCGGTACTGGAGGTACATCTGGATTATTATCATTGACCGGTACAACTGATAATGGTGTAATCACCTTAAATGGGTCAGCACCAAACGGAACTGTTGAATCTAATTTGACATTTGATGGTACTACATTGGCTGTTACTGGTAACGCTACAATTAGTGGTAATCTTACAGTAAATGGTACAACAACTACAGTCAACACAGAAACAATATTACTTGCGGATAATATAATCACATTAAATTCTAATTTTACTTCCGGCGCACCATCTGAAAATGCTGGTATAGAAGTAAGAAGGGGTTCATCATCAACCGTTTCATTCTTTTGGAATGAATCAACCGATAGATGGTATGCTGATAATACATTAGAAGTAGCTGGTAACGTTGTTCTTAGTGGTACAATTGATACTGGACAAGGAGCTACGGAAGTTCACCTAATGAATCAAAACGTTAGAACAACTGATAGTGTAACATTCGCAAACATATCAGGTCCTTTAAGTGGTAATGCAACAACAGCAACAACGGCAACCTTTATAAATGTACAAGATACAAGAGCATTAGTAACAACACCTCAGACTCAAAATATGAATCAGGGTGTTAGATTTGATTTTAGACAAAATTCAACAAACGGTTTAAATGATGGTGGTACTTACAATGGTGTAATGTATTTCAGAAAATATGGTAGTGGTGGTGATTGGTCTGGTGGTGGAGCAAACGAATTAGGATTTACTGATAATGGTAATATGTGGTTGAGATATGGTAGTTCAACTACATGGGGAGCTTGGAGACGTATAATGGATACTACATCTTATGCGTTTGCAGCTAATATGAACCAAAATGTTCGTACAACCGATAACGTAACATTCAATCAAGTAACAGCAACCTCTACGGGAACATCAGTTAGTATAGCTGGTTCAGTAAATGTTGTAACATATAATAAACCTGGTTTACTTTTAAATTCTTCTGGAACTTCATCTGCTGGAGCAGCATTTGGTATGCAGCAAGTAACAGGTGAAGGTTGGACAGGTATCTTTGTGGATTATGAACCATATACTGGATGGGGATTATATCATGATAATCCTTCAAATTATTTCTTAATTACATCTGAAGGTTCAACTGGAGCAATTGGTGCCGGATTTACTGTACCATCAAGACAAAGTGGTAATAGAACAGCATATGTTAAAATGCGTTTTGACCAAAATAATGGTGATTTTACAACAGGTAGAGATGGATACGCTCAAACCTCATTCAGAGCACCAATATTCTATGATTCAAACGATACTGGGTATTATTTAGACCCAACATCTACTACAAGAATAAGATATCTAAAAGTTAATGGAACTGGTACATCTTCTGGAACAAGATCATTAACAATATTAAATGATGGGCAAGCAGAAATTAACTTTGGCTCATATCCTGCATCTTGGACATCTGCATTACAAATTCAAAATAATAACAATACTGATTTTATCTGGATTTCACCAATAGATGATGGATATAATGCAAGATTTAGAACAGCAGGAAGTGGATTAGATTTCTATACAGATGGTGGTAATGATACTGGTACATACTCAACATTTATTGGTTCCGGTTACGTTCAAGGAATTAATTCTGTAAGAGGACCTATCTTTTATGATTCAAATGATACCGGATATTATTTAGACCCTAATTCTACAGGAATTTCACTGTTTGCTGCGGGTTCAGTAAGAGGAACATTTTATGTAGCAAGTAATTTTGCTAGTACTGGTTATACACAGTACAAAGGTTATGATAACAATAACCACTTTATAATGATTAGGGGTAGAGTTACAGGTAATACATCATCTCCTACTTTTACTGGTTATCATAGAACTTCATTAATAGAATATGCTGAAACAAATGATGATACAGGATGGTTTTTTCAAACAGCTGCAACTGGTAACTACGATATTGTAGCAAGATTAACACGTTCATATTCACAGTTTGAAAGTAGTGTTAGAGCACCAATCTTCTACGACTCTAATGACACGACATACTACTTAGACCCTAATAGTAGTTCACTTTTAAGAGGTAGATTTAATATAACAGGTGGACATGGTAATTCAAGTCTCAGAGTATTCCTACAACCTGGCGAAAATGGTGCAGCAACTGGAATAACTACACTTCAAATGTGGACATCGGAACCAGGTAATACATGGGACGGAGCGGGGTTTGGATATAATGTAGACAATAATCAGAATGAGTCTGGAAATGTTCCAGCTTATTACTTCGGTAGACCAAATACTGGCTTTGGTCAGGCTTATATGAGAATGACAACTGATGGTAACTGGTATTTTTACAATACACCAAATGGTTCTAATACAAGACATCTTACAATGCAACTTGTAAGAGATGGTTATTTATTAGCACCACAATCACTTCGCTCTCCGATATTTTATGATTCAAATGATACCGGTAGATATGTAGACCCAAATGGATTTAGTAATTTATCGAATAGTGGTTTGGTGATGGAAGTAACCAAACTTGGAACCGGCCCTAATAGTAGAGCAGTTCAGTTTGCAAATAATCAGGGTGATAACTCTTGGGGTATTGTTGCGGAATTTAGAGTAAATGGTTCACCGGGTGGTGATAGGCCTTCAATATTATTTTCTAATGGATTTGATAGTCAGACTTGGTCCTGTGGATATGGATATGCAGATTCAGGATATTTCAGAATTAACTATGACCACGGACATAGAAATGGTAGTTGGGGTACAACTGCATTCTATATAGATAGAGGTAGGAATTCTTACTCTAATGGTTCATCAAGAGCACCTATATTTTATGACCTTAATGATACAGGTTATTATGGAGATTTTAATTCAACATCTCGTTTTAATGTAACAATAACCAACACTACATATTTTGGTTCGGATACAAATAAGGGATATGCACAAGGATATGGTACATATTCATCGCTTTTCACAAAAGTGGCATACATGTCATTCGATTGGAATGCAAACTATAATTATTATTTTTATCATGGTATAGCATCAACTGATTTAAATGGTAATTTTTCAGATTCAATGTCATTGAATTCTTTTAATGATATTATACTAAGACTTGACTCAAATGATAATAACAATAACTCCTATGTAAGATTTATGGATAATACCGCTGGTTACAACCAATTTGCTTACATCGGTAGAGAGAGTGGTTCTCCGATTGCGTACTTTGGTGGTTCAGTTTATGGTACTATATTCTATGACGCAAACGATAGTGGGTATTATATAGACCCTAACTCAACAAGCCAATCGGCAGGTAGAATGAGAGGTGGATTTTTACATGGGCCTAACCCAACATGGGGAGCTTATTTATTAGTTGGTGGTGATGGTAGAAACGGATATATTGATTCATCATTTGCATCAGTAGCAGCAACAAATGGTAACCTACACTTAGATGCTGGTAATGGATATCAATTATACTTAAACTACTACGATGGTAATGTAATTTATTTTGGTGGTGGTGCATATAATAACTGGGGTGAATTTAGTAGTGGTATATTCTACGCATACAATCAGATGCGTTCCCCTATAATGTATGATTACAATGATACAGGATATTATGTTGACCCTAATAGTGAATCTGTTTTAAATTATACCACTGTAAGAAGAATAACATTTCATGGTGTAGGGGGTAATTCGGGAATGGGTGGTGAAGCATATGCTATATTTCAAGAAGGTGGTAGTTGGAGTTATCCATTTCCTGACCTAAGAATAGCATATCATACAGGAATAAAGCTCGGAGCTAACGCTAGCTATCAGGGAATAAGATTTTACACAGACTACGATATGAGTGGTCAAGTTATGTCTGTTAATAACGGATTTGACCCGTTAGGTGGTGGTAATGTATATGTAAACAACTCACTTCAAGCAGGTAGTTCACTTCGTGCAACTATATTTTATGATTCTAATGATACAACATATTACCTGAACCCAAATGGTGATTCTAGATTTAGTGGCATTTATCTAAGTGGTATATCATCAACTTCAAATGGAATATATTTCTATGGTGTTGTTGGTGATAATCCTGGCTCGTATAACCATACTGCCATAGTTGAAAGAATTTGGAGAAATGGTGATGAATCAGAATTATTATTATTCAAAGGTAATGATCCTGATACATCAACTATACATGACCGTATGAGAATAGCGGCAACCGGTAGAATTGTATTCCACTCAACTGCAACATATCATGATGTAAATGGATATTTTTCTTTTTCTGGTACGGGTAATATTGAGGGTAGTGGATATTTTTATGGTTCCGAATTGCATGTACCGGGAGCAATTCAAACTCCAATTGTATATGATAGAAACAACTCAGGATATTTTGTAGACCCTGCATCTCGTTCTCGTTTAGCATCAATAGATTATGGTAATGGTGGTTTCTATTTAGCTGGTGGTTCTTGGGGTTTTAGACATAATACTCCTTATGGATATATTGAATTTGGACCTGCAAACTCATCTCATGCTCACATTTATACTGACCGTGGTAATTTTTATTTCAACGTAAACGAATTATATGCAAATGGTTATCATGTGATAGTACACAACCTATGGTGGGGTAACACTTACTTTGGTAGTGGTGGTGATATGTATGCAACTATTTGGTATGATACGAATGATACCGGATACAGATTAGACCCGAATGGTTCTTCAAGACTTAACTTTGTTCATTCAAATAACCATTATATACAACCTGGTCATATGTTGTATTCCGATCCTGGTGGTTGGACTGGTGAATACAACAAAATCCAATGGCATAGTTCGCACCTTTATTATCAAATGATTAATAACGGATATCACATTTTCCGTTATGGTGGTGATGGGTTGGAATCTCAATATTTTGCTAGAGATGGAAACTTTTGGAATAGATATATTGGGTGGTTATCAAACTGGGCAAACCAAAACGTAAGAACTGATGCTAACCCAACTTTTAATAACATATATTCAAACGGATGGTTTAGAAATAATAATTCTGGACAAGGTTTATATAACGAAAATAGAGGAATGCACTGGTACACCAATAACGGATATTGGAAATCAGCAGGTGGTGGATATGGATATGGTGGTGTAGTAATGTACAACAACTACGAATCTGATATAAGAGGATACTCTGGATATTGGGACGGTAGTGGTTTTGGTATGTTAAATAACTCTGGAAACTGGCAGATTCGTATTGAATACGGAAATGCTAATATGGAATTGTATCGTGTGACATGGGCAAACGATATGAGAGCATATATCTTCTATGATAGAAATGATACGGGTTATTATATGGACCCTAACGCACGTTCTCAATGGTTAGGATTAGAAGATAGAGGTAAGGGTAATATTTCATTAACAGGTAAATCGAACTGGAGAAGACCTCAAGATATCACTGGAGACAGAAACTATTGGACAGGTGCTATGGGTTGGGGTACTACGGACTTTAACTGGGTAATGGATTGGGGTAGTGGTGATATTGATACTTGGTCAAACCCCGCTAACCAACCTCCTGGTACATCTCACTGGGTGGGTGTTCAATCATATCACTATGTAAACTGGTATAACTCCGGTTATGGATGGCAATTAGTTGGTGGACCTGTTGATAGATTATGGTTTAGAAACTCTTGGCCAAATAATACCGGATGGAAAGCACAAGTTGACTCTAATAATAGAGGTGAATATTGTATTCCTACATATGATTACAACCACTATTCAAGAGTTTACTTTACTTATAATAGAGGATATTACGCAACACAAACCGATTCGGCAATGTGCCAACCATACTCAACTGGTAATAATGGTGCGTTTATGTCATTCCACAAAGGTGGTTACTATGCATTAAACTTAGGTTTGGATGGTGATAACGTTGTAAGATGGGGAGGTTGGTCTTCCAGATGGCAAAGATATTATTTGAATGATGATACGTTGGGTACTCCATATGTATTACGTTCTAATTTTGATAACTATACTGGTGGTGGTGTTTGGGTATCTGATGATGGTGATTTAGCAGATATAAACGATGGATATTTATCACTTCGTGCTTCTTATGGTTTGAGAATCTTCTCTGGTAATAGAGGTGGTGGTGCAAACATCAATTTGAGATATGATGGTGTAATTATTGCATCAAACAATATTATTGCTTATGGTTCACCTTCGGATAGAAGATTGAAAGATAATGTTAAATTCTACGAAAACGCTTTAGAGAAAGTATTAAAACTTAGAGGTGTTGAGTTTGATTGGAAAGAAGGTACTGATGAATATGAAACAACAGGTCTAAGACATGATATTGGATTTATTGCACAAGAAGTTGAAGATGTTGAACCATTGTTGGTAAGGCCAGATGATGCAGGATATTTAGCATTAAGGGATAGAGCAATGCCAGCACTATTGGTAAACGCTATTAAAGAATTAAAGGCGGAATTGGATGAAGCTAAAGATAAAATAAAAATATTAGAACAAAAATTAGGTTTATAAAAAAAACTATATATTTATATATATTAAAGGATAATAATTATGGCAATAAAGATAGCAGCAGAAATAGGAACATCTCAAGGTATTACTAATGAAGCTTATGTAAGGATTTACCGATATGTGGTAGATAGAAATAAAGGTGCTTTAGAATTATACGTCAACGTTTTTAAAAACGAAGAATCTGCAAGATTATTAGAAACTAATATTTCAAACCGTATGGGAGCACCAATTAATGAAAGATTTCTTGCTAAAATTGATGCAATACCACATTGGCATTCTTTATCAATGGTAAAAATTGAACAAGAAATTATTGATGGTAGAGTTTACGAAAAGAAAATTCCTGATTTTAGTGTGTTGGAAGGAGCGGATATATTTTCAAAAGCATATCCATTATTAAAACAAAAAATAGCTGCAGATTTGATTGAAAGAAAAATAATTCAATCAGCAACAGTTTTAGAAGATGTATAAAATAAAAAGAAAATGATAACAATTATTGAAGAAAAAAATATTTTTGGTAAAAAAATAAACACAATTTTTACAAATATTCTAAGATATGATTTAGCTAGTGATGATTGTGTACTACGATATGAATTAAGATATAGAGACCCTAGTAGAGAATCTGTTGCAATACCTGATTCAATTATTTCTTCTGGTGAATGGAAAGTACCAACAAACGTCTTAAATGCATGGACAGGTAGTAATTTCTATTTAGCTGAAAAAATGTGTGAGGATTTTAATTTTACAATGATAAGACAAGAAATAGGTTAATTTACAAAAAACAAATATTTATAATTAAAATAAAAATAAAATGGCAATAAATTATACATGGAAAATTACATCTGTATCCAAAACAAACGATGAAGGATTAGAAAATGTAATTATAGGCACAAGATGGGAATGCGAAGGAACTGATACCGCAGATAATATTTCTGGAAAATTTATCGGAGCAACACCTTTTCAAATTGGTTCGGTAAATCCTGATACTTTTATAAACTACTCAGAATTGACTGAAGAAAAGGTATTGGGATGGATTAAGAATGTAGTTAGTGGTTCTAATACTTCTTATTGGGACCATATTACTGAAAGAATTGAAAAAGATATCAAAAGTAAAAGAAATATTGTGACTAATGTTGATAACTTCGATTTACCTTGGGCACCTACTTCCGGTTCATATACAGGTTCAAAACCTATATAATTTTTAAAGAATTTATGAAACCTAATATCCAAAGCATTATTATTGTGTTTTGGATATTTTGCTTATATTTATATGTGTATTTTTATAGGAATACAAATTATAACAAAAATCTAATTGGAGAAATAAAATGGCAGAAAGAATCGTATCACCTGGCGTATTCACAAGAGAAAATGACCTATCATTTATAGCACAAGGTATAGGAGAAATAGGAGCAGCATTTATAGGACCTTTAAAACAAGGACCTGCGTTTGTTCCAACAATTGTGAGAACACAATCAGAATTCGAAGATATCTTCGGCGTTCCTGATGGGACATATTATACTGAATATGCAGTACAAAATTATTTAAGGGAAGCTGGCTCAGCAACAATCGTAAGAGTAGCTGGAGTTGGTGGTTATAAGCAACAAAAACCTTTGGGTATATTTGCAACTGCTGCAAATTCTGGAGCTAGTGAAAAACTAATTGGTGTTTTATATAATACCAATTTGGGAGCACAAGATGTAGGATTTGATACTGTAACAGCAGCAAGTTCAAGTTTTGCAGATTCATTAGGTAGATTTATACTATTTGGTGGATTAGATGCTAACTTACTATCTGGTTCAGCTATAGCTATATCAGCATCTATAAATCCTGGCGATACAAATGATTTATCTGATGTCTTTGGTACTTCTCCAATTGTATCACAAGCAAGCACATCTAAAAAATCATACACATACGTTTATTTCGAACATACAGCATCTTTACTATATGCATCATCTTCAATGAATATTAAGAAATTGCCTGAACAAGATTATTCTGGTAATGAAAAATTTCCAGCTTATTCTGAAGCATTTACTCCTTGGGTTAAATCTCAAAACATAAGTGGTGAAAGATATGACCTTTTCCGTTTTGCAACTTTAGGACATGGTACAAATTATAATACTAAATTCAAAATTGGTATTTCTAACGTAAAGGCAGCTGGTGAAGATGGAGCAACTGATTACGCTACATTTACTGTAACTATTCGTAGTTATAGTGATACTGATAAGAGAAAAGGTGTAATTGAAACATATAACAATGTAAACTTAGACCCAGCATCTCCAAACTATATAGCAAGAAGAATCGGTGATAGATATGTAACAATTGATTCAGATGGTAAGATTACTGAATATGGTGATTATGTAGCTAGGTCAAAATATATTAGAGTTGAAGTAAAAGAGGCAGGAGCATTTGCTGTATCAGCAGCACCATTTGGACATGCAGCTTATTACAATCCAATTAAAGTTGCAACAGCAGATGAATCAAAAGTTCCTCCTGTTGTATTCCAAACTGGTTCATTAGGAAATACAGCATCATCTCCTGTATATTTTTCAGGATTTGATTTTGAAACAACTGGTGTATCAACCGATAACAAACAATATTTAAGACCATTACCACAAGGTGTGGCTAATGGAAGCAACTCAGTATTTGCGTTTGATAATACATCTTTAGGATTATCATTTGAAATGACTGGTTCAACTTCATCTGATATGTCTAGGAGACAATTTATCTTAGCATTCCAAGGTGGATATGATGGTATGAATCCAACTGTAAAACCTGCAAAAGCTGGTGATGCAGAGTGGGGAGCAGCAAATACGCAAGGATTCAATTGTTCTAACGCAGCATCTTCAGGTTCCCTTTCTTACTTTAGAGCAATTAACGCTGTTTCAAATCCTGATGAATATGATATCAATATGGTAGTAACTCCTGGTATCGTAAGAAGTCTTCACCCATCAGTAACTACAAAAGCTATTGATATGGTTGAAGATAGACAAGATGCATTCTATATCGCTGATTTCAACGATTATGATAATACAATTACTGAGGCTACTGAAGCAGCAAATGCAGTTGATTCCAACTATGTAGCTACTTATTATCCTTGGGTTAAAACAATTGATACAAATACAAATAAACTTACAACTGTACCACCATCAGTATTGATGCCAGCTGTATTCGCTCAGAATGATAGATTGGCAGCAGAATGGTTCGCACCTGCTGGTTTGAATAGAGGTGGTATTGTAGGAGCAGTAACTGTATTGAATAGATTAACACACTCTGAGAGAGATACTTTATATGAGAACAAAGTAAACCCAATTGCAGCATTCCCTGGACAAGGTATTGTAGCATTTGGACAGAAAACATTACAAGATAAGGCTTCAGCATTAGATAGAATCAACGTAAGAAGATTACTTATAACTGTTAAGAAGTTTATCGCATCTACTTCTCGTTTCTTGGTATTTGAACAAAATACTTCAACAACTAGAGGAAGATTTTTGAATACTGTAAATCCTTATTTAGAAGCAATTCAACAAAGACAAGGTTTATACGCATTCAGAGTTGTAATGGATGAAAGTAATAATACTCCTGATGTGATTGATAGAAACATATTAGCTGGACAAATTTTCTTACAACCTGCGAAGACAGCGGAATTCATCGTAATTGATTTCAACATTCTTCCAACCGGAGCAAGTTTTTCAGCATAATATAAAAACGTAACGAAGAAATATTTATTAATAAAATAAAGGAATAATAAAATGGCAGAAATACTAGAGTTTGATAAGATGTTCTATACGAACTTCGAACCTAAGATGAAAAATAGATATGTGATGGAGTTCGGCGAAGTCGGATTACCTGCGTATCTTGTAAAAGCAGCTAATAGACCTACTATTCAATTTGAAGTAGTAACTTTAGACCATATCAACGTAAAAAGAAAGTTGAAGGGTAAAGGTGAGTGGCAAGATATCACTGTCACCCTATATGACCCAATTGTTCCTTCAGCAGCTCAAGGTGTAATGGAATGGGTGAGATTATCTCATGAATCTATTACAGGTAGAGATGGATACGCTGAGTTTTACAAAAAAGATATTGATTTCTATATGTTAGGTCCTGTTGGTGATAAAATTGAACAGTGGAAAATTAAAGGAGCATTTATCAGTCAAGCAAACTTTGGTGATTTAGCATTTGATTCTGCTAACGAACCTGCAACAATTGAATTAACATTATCTTACGATTACGCAATCCTTGAATTCTAATCTAAGAAAAAAACTATAAAAACTAAGGGATACTTAAAACGTATCCCTTTTTTATTTTCAACTTTTTTAAATTAATGTATTTATATATACAAAACAAATTACGTTATGCAAGAAAAACAATATGATTTTCCAACGGAAGTATTAGACCTTCCATCAAAAGGGTTGGTGTACCCAAAAGACCACCCATTATCATCGGGTAGAATTACAATTAAACATATGACAGCAAAGGAAGAAGATATTCTTTCTAATCAAAACCTTATTAAAAAAGGTGTTGTTTTGGATAAATTATTTGAATCAATTGTTGTTGATGATGTTAATGTAAGTGATATTATTATTGGTGATAAAAATGCAATTGTATTAGCAACAAGATTATTGGGATATGGGCCTGAATACAAAATGAAGTTTTATTCAACTATCACCAACGATAGTAAAGAGATAACAATTGATTTATCTAAAATACAAACAAAAGAAGTAGATTTTTCAGTTTTTAAGCATAAAAATGAGTTTGAATATACTCTACCATCGAGTGGTAAAAAAATTACTTTTAAATTACTTACGCATTTTGATGAAATAGCGATTGAAAAAGATATTGATGCATTGAAAAAATTAAGTAAAGATGTATCAGCAGATATTACAACTAGATTACGTTATATGATTAAATCGGTTGATGGTGATAATAGTGTAAGTGCCGTAAGTAAGTTAATAAATGGTATGTTAGCTAGAGATAGTAGAGCATTTAGAGAATATGTAAAGAGTATTTCTCCTGATATGGATATGAAATATGAATATGAACATGAAACTGGTGAAAAGGAGGTCATCAATATTACATTAGGTGTTGGGTTTTTTTGGCCTAGCTAAAGAACATAGTGTATTAGTACATTCTCAAATATTTGATATGATAAATTATGGGAATGGGTTCACATTTTCAGATGTTTATCATATGCCAACTTATTTAAGAAATTTTTATTATAATAAGTTAGTAGATGCTAAAAAGAAAGAATCCGAACAAATTAAAAAATCAAACTCTCAAAAATCATCTAAAGTTAGGATAAGGTAACTCCAAATCCTAACTTTTTGTTTTATTGGATATTTATAGAATATAAAACGATGTCAATATGAAAAAATATAAAATATCTAAAAAAAATTTAAAAGAATTTTTTGGATTTTTCACTAAAAAGAAAACTCCGCAAGAAATTCAAAAATTAATAGATAATGATCCTGTATTGCAGAGACTTCAAAAAGATATGAGGGCAATTAATGATAAAAGTAAGGATTATTTTGATAAATTAAAAACAACAAATCCAAAATTATATAAATGGGCTAAAGACTCTGGTATGATAAATCCAAATAATTAATAGATGACAAATGAAGCGCAAAAACGTGCGTTGCTGGAAGAAATAAAAGAAATTCAGGATAGAATAGCTGAACAAAATAGACAGGCGGCAACGGCAACGGGTATCGAATTACAACAATTGGAAGCTAGAATTGCTTCTGAAAAAATACGTCTTAGATTACAAAGAGAATCATTAGGTAACGTACAGGCTACATTAGATGCCGAAAAAGAAGCTGCAAAACAAGCTGAAGCCAGAAATACTAGATTACAGGAAGCAAACGATTTACAGGATGAATTTTCTACATCTTTGACTAGAATGGGTGAACAGCAACGAAAAATGCTTACCGATTCAAATACCGGTACTAGTGCGTACGCTGCGATAACTACCAAAATATTAGAATTAAAACAACAAGAAGTAGATGCATCCGATGATGATAGAGCTATTTTGGCAGCAAGAAGAAATATATTAGAAGGAATACGAACCGAACAAATTGAAGCCGCTGAGGCAGCTGCTATGGCTAGACAAGAGTTATTTGGAATATCTGATGCTGAACAAAGGAGAATAGAGTTTCAGCAATCAATAGCGGGATTGAGCCAGGATGAAATAGATTTGGCAACGCAAGCGTTTGAGGCTAAAGAAAACCTAATACAACAACAAGAAAGGTATAACCAATTACAAGAAGGTGGTAATGAAATTATGGGTAAATTACCAAGTGGGATTCGAAGTGTAATTGGTGGTATCAAAAATATGATAATGGGAATCCGAGCATTTGGACTGCAAGCTGCAATCGCAACCGCTGGACTTACATTAGTAATTGGAGCAATAGTGGCCGGTGTAGATTACTTCATGGGGTTAAATAAAGCCGGTGAAGATTTTAGAAAAGAGACTGGTGTTACTAATTCTATGATGGCTGATATGGAAGATAAAGCCGTTGCAATAAGTAAACAATATGGGAATTATGGTGTATCTTTAGAAGATGCATACGATACGATGGCTGCTTTAAGAGATGAATCTTCCGATATTGCAAACTATTCAGAAGCCGCAGTAGCCGGACTTACCTTAATGAAAACAAATTTTGGTGTAAGTGCGGAAGAAGCTGCTAAAGTACAAAATGTATTAGAAAGTGTAGGTGGATTATCCGAAGATACTGCTGTTAATGTTCAAATGCAAGTTGCTAATATGTCTAAATTAGCAGGAGTTGCACCAAAGAAAATATTAAAAGATATTGCGGAAAATGCTGAAGCAACCTCTACATTTTTTAAAGGAGATATTACATTGTTGGCACAACAGGCAATTCAAGCTAGAAGATTGGGTACGAATTTAAAAGATGTAACCGCTACCGCAGAAAAACTTTTAGATTTTGAAAGTAATATTGAAGAAGAATTAGTTGCGGCTACCTACGTTGGTGGCCAGTTTAACCTTAGTAGAGCAAGAGCTTTGGCGATGGAAGGTAAGTTGGTGGAGGCACAAGAAGAAACCTTAAAACAAATCCAACGAAGTGGTGATTTTAGAAAACAAGATTATTTTACTCAACAACAATTAGCTAAAGCAGCTGGTATGAGTGTTGAAGAAATAAATAAACAATTGAATGCTCAAGAAAAATTAGGTAAACTAAATGAGGAAGATAGAAAACGTGCAGAAGAAGCTATTAATGCTGGATTGGATATTACTAATATTGGTGATGAACAATTAATGCAAGAAGTTCAAAAAGCTGCTGCACAAAAAGAAATGGCATCAACAATAACTGATATGGAAAACACATTCAAAGGAATATTAGCAACAGTGGGTGGTGCACTTATGCCTTTATTTGAAATATTAGGTCCTGTTCTTAAAGTTGCATTTATGCCATTAAAAATAGCTGCAAAACTTTTACAGTTTGTACTTGATGGGATAATGTGGTTTATAAAGAAAATACCATTTCTTGGAAAATTTGTTGAAGGAGTTGGAAATGCATTTAACACATTTGACCAAGGTGTAACGAATTTCTCAGTAGCAGGATTAGAAGGTGGAGGTATGGGTAGTGTTATTGAAGCGGGTGATGTAATTTCTCCTGCAAATGGACAAACTATGATTTCTACAAAAGAAGGTGCGTTATTAAAACCTTCATCAAACGATGATATAGTGGCTGCACCAGGTGCGGCTAATGCAGTTGGAGGTGGTTCTAGTTTGGCTGCTTTATCTGCACCATTAAACGCTATGATTGGTGAATTAAAAGCATTAAGAGCAGATTTGGCAGCAGGTAAAATTTCTGTAAATATGGATGGAGTAAAAGTTGCGTCTGGAATTGGTAAAGTTGTGGATGGTAGTACCAGAAATAACTTTGCTATGGCACAAGCGTAAAATAAAATTATAAAATGCCAACATTACAAGAATTATTTAAGACGAAAAAAATTGATGGTAATTTAACCGCAGAAAAAAAATACGA
>Ga0194117_10001929_pt1 | contig 22917 bp, 21 predicted proteins | sample TA2MahsurfametaG_FD_160579 | JGI IMG/M metagenome (GOLD analysis project Ga0194117, IMG submission 160579) | Freshwater microbial communities from Lake Tanganyika, Tanzania - TA2015009 Mahale N1 surface | ecosystem: Environmental > Aquatic > Freshwater > Lake | place: Tanzania: Lake Tanganyika...
CGCAACCTGAGATGACTCAGCAATCGCTAAGTCACGAAGTCGCACGTTGTCTTGCCTTCGAAGTTGCGAGGCGGGCTGCGCGGTGACGTTAGTAACCACCAAGGTTCCAATCAACCCAAAAACAACACCGGTTACTAACTGAGCGGGCTGCGGCAGCTTCACGCAACCACGCTACCTAAGATTGGAAAAGGCAATTCACGCCGCAGAAACGAATATCGCAAGAACGAACATCAAGGAGGGGTTGTGCCGGTTTCGAAGAAGCGCAAGAATGAAAAGCGCCAGACTGAAAGTGGCGGCGAATACACCCCGAAAGAACCTATGAAGCTTGATTCCCCCGCTTGGATCGCCCCAGCAATGGTTACCTGTTTCTTGCTAGGGCTTGGCTATGTGGTCATCTACTACTTGGCAGGGCAAGACATTCCGCTCATGCGAGACATCAGCCCGTTGATAAATGTCTCAATCGGTTTTGCTTTTGTGGGGGTTGGCTTCTTCTTAGCTACGAAGTGGCGCTAGCGCTCAGGTAAGTCGCGCTTAAGTTAGCTGAATTGAACGCTGAGCAATCAGCAAAAAACAAATAGCCACAATTGCCAGACAACCAACCCATTCAGTAGTCGGGGTAACTCGCCCACGCGGACGAGTCAAAACGGTGCCGACTGCAAACCCGGCAAGCAAACCCCCCAGGTGTGCTCGCCAATCAATGTTTGGAACTGCAAACCCGATAACAACATTTATGGCGATCAAGATCACCACCTGAGTTACGTCATAACGCAAGCGCCTGCCGGCAACTAGCAACCCACCCATCAAGCCGAATATGGCCCCTGATGCCCCCACTGACACGATTTCAGGGTCACTAAAGGTGAAGGTTGCCGCCACGCCCCCAAGGGCACTGATGGCATACAAGACGACAAATCGCACACTGCCCAACAACAATTCGAGTTGACGCCCAATTGCAAACAACACGTACATATTGAAAGCAAGATGTAAGAAACTTCCGTGCAAAAAGACCGCTGTGACAATTCGTGACCATTCGCCGCTGGCAACCGCGAAAGGGCTCAAGCCATAACCGAAAGCGCTAGCTGAAATACCTACACTTAATTGCCACAAAAAGGCGGCAACGTTTAGACCAATCAGTACATAGGTGACTACTGGCTTCTGTTTTACGGAATTCATGGTGTGGAGGCGAGGGGACTCGAACCCCTGACCCCCGCCTTGCAAAGGCGGTGCTCTACCAACTGAGCTACGCCCCCGTCCGACTCAAAGAGAAAACCAGACAGGAATATTCGAACTAACTTAGGTCGGCTGATTCTCCCACTGGGTAGCCCCCCGTGTCGATTGAGGTCACTTTGCCCCAAACGTCATCGCCATTACCTGCTTCTTGCAACTTGCGATAGATGAATAGCCCAGCCGCTGTTGCTAAGCCAATTAGTACCAAAGTCCCTAGCGCTTTTCTCATCACTACTCCTTTAGGCAATTGTGCATGACCGACGATTTACTCGCAGAGCCAGGTAGTAGTGGGCCTAAGTGGACTTGAACCACTGACCTCTTCCTTATCAGGGAAGCGCTCTAACCAAGCTGAGCTATAGGCCCAAAACCTAACGAAGCGTAGTGCCCTCAAAAACTTAAGCAGACTCTTCTAGAAGAGTCACTTCCACGCCCCCAACGAGTTTCGCAATGCCGTTATAGATGACAGCTACTGCGCCAGACAAAACTGTGACGACAACAATCTGAAAAATGGCGAAGACCACTGCGATTCCAATCACTCGAGGAAGAGAAAGCAGGGCTGTTACATCTAGCGCAGCAGCACCGACACCAAATAGTTCGGTGAAAAGCGCGCTTAATGCCGTCAGTGACCCGGTGATTTGCGCGATGACCCAAACGAAAACCACTGCTAGCACAGTCGCCAAGCCCATTAACACGCTTACCAAAAACACGACAGAGATCAGCGAGAGAGGGTCGATGCGCGACAGGCGCCAGCGAGCACGGTTTATGGCAGCCAAATCAAACCTCCGGGATGCCCGATAGCGCGACAGCCACCACTTTTTCATCACCTCGAAGATCCATAAAAGCGACCCCCATGGTGTCACGGCCCGTAGCCCGGATCTCAGAGACCTTCGTTCTTAGTACTACCCCGTTTGAGGCGATTGCAAAAAGTTCTTCATGCGGCTCGGCAACTACTGCACCTGCTAACTCACCTCGGTCGTCAGTCAATCGCATTGCTCTAACCCCTAGACCGCCACGACCCTTGCTTAACCATTCACTCAACTCGGTTCGCTTAGCAAAACCCTCATTGGTGACGGTGACCAGCGATGCCTTTGGTCTTACCACTTCTAGTGACAACGCGCAATCCTTAGTGTCACGAAAACGCATGCCAATTACCCCGCCAGCAGCTCGCGCCATAGGCCTCAAGGTTTGGTCATCGGCGCCAAAACGCACAGATCTAGCGCTCTTTGAAACCATGAGTAACTCATCTTTAGGTGAAACTAACCGCGCGGCGATTACTGAATCACCGTCGCGCAATCGAATGGCCTGCACACCCCCGCTTCGAGTCGAATCAAATTCAATTAACGGGGTCTTCTTAACTACACCTCTGGCAGTAGCCAACACCAAATACTTCGCCACTGAGTAATCACGAATCGAAACTATTTGAGCGATCGTTTCATTGGCCTTGAAGGCAAGCAAATTCGCCACGTGTTGGCCACGAGCGTCTCTGCCACCTTCACCGACCTCATAAGCGTGCAAGCGATAAACGCGGCCGAGATTTGTGAAAAAGAGAACCCAGTCATGGGTATTGGCAACCAACAAATGTTCGACGACATCGTCTTCACGTAAGTTCGCACCGCGAACACCCTTGCCGCCGCGCTTTTGGGCTCGATAGGCGTCAGACTTAGTTCGCTTGATATAGCCGGTTCGGGTAATAGTTATCACGATGTTCTCTTGAGCTATCAGATCTTGATCGGCAACTTGTTCTTCCATAGGGACAATTTGGGTCTTTCGCTCGTCCCCGAAGCGATCGACAATCTCTTTTAATTCAGAACTAACGATCTTTCGCTGGCGTGAGTCTTTAGCCAGGATGTCTTGGTAGTCCTTAATTGCCGCAGTTACCTCAGCATGCTCATCAATGATCTTCTGTCGCTCTAGCGCGGCCAAACGACGCAATTGCATTTCTAATATTGCGGTCGCTTGAAGATCGTCAATCGTCAACATCTCTTTTAAGCTTTCTTTTGCGATATCAGCCGTAGCTGAAGCACGAATAAGAGCGATTACCTCGTCTAGGGCATCAAGGGCTGCCAGGTACCCGTTAAGAATGTGAACGCGCTTTTGGGCTTCATTTAAGCGATAGGTAGTTCGCCTCTGAATAACCTCAATCTGATGCAACACCCATTCGCGTACGAGCGCATCAAGGGTGAGAGTGCGCGGCACCCCGTCCACCAAGGCCAACATGTTTGCGCCGAATGTCTCTTGCAATTGCGTGTGCTTGTAAAGATTGTTGAGTACAACTTGGGGCACCGCATCTTTCTTTAGGACGATAACTATGCGCATACCCGTTCGAGCAGACGAGTCATCACGGATGTCGGCGATGCCCTGGATTCGCCCGGAGTCAACGTGTTCTGCAATTCGAACCTTCAAGTTGTCTGGATTCACCTGATAGGGCAATTGGGTAATCACAAGTGTGTTTCGGCCTTTGGTGTCTTGGTCAACCTCGACGACGGCTCGCATGGTGATTGCACCTCGCCCAGTGCGATAGGCCTCTTCGACCCCTTTGCGCCCAAGAATGAGAGCACCAGTCGGAAAATCCGGCCCGCTAATAATTGAAAGCAACGCTGTCACTGTGGTCTCGGCGTCAGCGTCTGGGTTGTCGAGGACCCATTGAGCTGCTTCGGCGACCTCACGCAAGTTGTGGGGCGGAATATTGGTAGCCATTCCGACCGCAATTCCGTTACTGCCATTGACCAGCAGGTTGGGGAATCTACTCGGCAAGATCGTTGGCTCTTGGGTGCGTCCGTCGTAGTTATCAACGAAAGAAACGGTGTCTTCGTCAATGTCACGCACCATTTCGATGGCGAGGGCAGACATTCGTGATTCGGTGTATCGCATTGCGGCCGGTGCGTCATTACCTGGTGAACCGAAATTGCCTTGCCCGTCAACTAACGGGTAACGGAGCACCCAAGGCTGCGCTAAACGCACTAAGGCGTCATAGATAGCTGAGTCACCGTGCGGGTGGTAATTACCCATGACGTCACCAACGACACGTGCACACTTCGAAAAACCGCGATCAGGGCGATAGCCACCCTCAAACATCGAATAAAGAACTCGACGATGAACAGGCTTTAAACCATCACGCACATCAGGAAGTGCTCGCCCAACAATGACACTCATCGCGTAATCGAGATAAGACCGCGAAACCTCGGACTTGATATCGACGGGGTCGACTCGCCCCACAGGCTTAGTCACATCTGACGAAACAGCCATAGGAAAACTAGATGTCTAAGAAACGTACGTCATGTGCGTTCTTTTGAATGAACTTTCTTCGCGACTCAACATCTTCGCCCATGAGAACACTGAACATCTCGTCAGCCGCCATCGCGTCTTCAAGCTTTACTTGCAACAACACTCGAGTTTCAGGATTCATCGTTGTCTCCCACAATTCATCAGAGTTCATTTCGCCTAGACCCTTGTAGCGTTGAATTCCCTCGCCCTTAGGTAGGCGTTTACCGGCTGCTAGCCCGGCTTGCACCAAGCCGTCTTTTTCTTGATCGGAATATGCGTAATCAGGCGACTCGCGAATCCATTTGATCTTGTAGAGGGGTGGTTGCGCCAAATAGACCCGCCCGTCTATCACAAGTTGGCGCATGTACCTAAACAAAAGTGTCAACAACAGCGTACGAATGTGTTGCCCATCAACGTCGGCATCGGCCATCAAAATGATCTTGTAATAGCGCAAGCGCGCCGCATCGAATTCATTCTGAATGCCCGTACCCAGTGCCGAGATCAAAGCTTGGACTTCGGTGTTCGCCAACACCTTGTCTAGCCGAGCTTTCTCAACATTCAAGATCTTGCCTCTAATAGGCAGAATCGCTTGGATTTTCGAATCGCGACCGTTCTTTGCCGAGCCACCGGCAGAGTCACCCTCGACGATAAAAAGTTCGCATTCTTCAGGTTCAGTGCTCTGGCAGTCAGACAGCTTGCCCGGCAGACTTGAAGACCCCAGTAAGCCTTTGCGGTTTCTCGCTAGGTCGCGAGCTTTACGAGCGGCGATTCGTGCAGTGGCAGCCGCAACCGCTTTCTTGACAATTTCTTTACCTTCGTTTGGGTTAGCTTCCAGCCAGGCACTCATATGTTCATTGACTGTGCTCTGAACAAAAGTTTTTGCTGACGTATTGCCAAGCTTTGTTTTTGTCTGACCTTCAAATTGAGGTTCTCGGAGCTTCAACGACACGATTGCAGTCAAGCCCTCGCGCACGTCTTCGCCAAGAAGGTTCTGGTCTTTTTCTTTTAGGATTCCCCATGTTCGCGCATATTTGTTTATGAGCGAAGTTAAAGCTGTTCGAAGACCTTCTTCGTGTGTGCCACCCTCTTGGGTATTGATGGTGTTAGCGAAGGTGAATATTGCCTCGTTGTAGCCGTGGTTCCATTGCAGAGCAAGGTCTAAAGCCATGCCTCTTCTATCGCTGTTGGATTGCACATGCACAACCGAGCTATTGACTAATGGCTCACCTTTAAGCCCATTGAGGTAAGAGACAAAGTCGACGATTCCACCCGGGTAACAAAGTCGCAAAGTTGAATCATCGGTAGCGGGCCCCGTCCGTTCGTCTATCAAGGTGATTGACAAACCGGCGTTTAAGAAAGCAATCTCGCGAAACCGAGTGGCTAAGTCGTTAAAAGAGAATTGCGTTGTTTCGAAGATATCTTTGTTTGGCCAAAAGGTAACGGTGGTACCCGTCTCTGAGACGGCTTTGCCTTTCTTTAGCGGCGCCTTCGGCTCGCCGTTGCGATAGGTCTGATGCCACTCCGCGCCAGATCGCTTAACTATTACTTCCAATTTTTCAGACAAGGCGTTAACGACAGACACGCCAACTCCGTGGAGTCCGCCAGACACCGCATAGCCCTGGCCGCCAAACTTGCCGCCAGCGTGCAAAGTTGTTAGTACGACCTCGAGAGCTGAACGCTTTTCAGTCGGGTGCTCATCTACGGGTATGCCTCGCCCGTTATCAACTACGCGAACGCCCCCGTCCGCAAGCAAAGTAATCTCGATTTCGGTGGCATGACCCGCCATCGCCTCGTCAACCGAGTTATCGACGACTTCGTAGACAAGATGATGCAGCCCTCGCTCGCCGGTCGACCCGATGTACATTCCTGGACGCCGGCGGACTGCCTCAAGACCCTCGAGGACTTGGATGTCTGATGCGTCGTAAGTAGTGCTCATCGCCCCCCTAAGTCGCGATTAGCACGACCGATTAAGGCCCCAAGTTTACGTTTCAGCTCACTGCGGCGCCCCCGAGGGTGGCCTAAAACTGCAATCTGTGGAAACTAACCCCATGTTCACGTGAGACCCCTCGAAAATCACCCCAACTGTCTCAAATTGCAGAAAACGGCCCTTATTGAGCCTATTTCTAGGTGAGCGAGGAACCTCGCCGGTAGGCACGCCTCTGGCCTCCCGCATGAGTCCGGATGACCAGTTTTGCGACTCTTTTACTGCCGAAGTGCTCGTTGATGCGAGTGATCATTTGTCGCTGAAGCAATTTGATTTGTGTTGCCCACGCAGGTGAATCTGCAACCAACACCAGCTCGCGCGTCTGAGCCAAATACGCCTCTGGGTGAACATGGGCCGCGATCTCGGCCCCCACCAGAAAGGGCCACTGGCTGACAATCGTGCCCTCAGCCATAGCCCCCGACCAGCCTTTCTGGCTCGCCGTCGTTGCCAATGCCTCCCCAAGGCGGACGGGGTCGCGCGCGCCGTTGCCCGAACCGCTGAACTGGGCTTCGACATTCGAGGCTTTCGACCGAAACCATTTGCGGCGTCTACGAGACGGCAATTACTTCACCTTCTTTGATTTGAAACGAATGATTCCAAATCGAATTTGGCACATCGCTTGCAACAGCGGTCGTAATCAGCACCTGCTCTGCTTTAGGAAACCTACTAACTAGTAACTCTCGCCTACTGGAATCTAGCTGGGTAAAGACGTCATCAAGCAATAAAACTGGTGGGTCGTCATACCTCGCTGCTAGCAAGTCAAACTCGGCAACGCGCCACACCAAAGCCACCGACCAGGCTTCGCCCTGACTTGCGTGCGTGCGTGTAGGTAAATTGTTGATACTGACCTCAATATCGTCTCGGTGAGGGCCAACCATGGTGATTCCTCGAATCACTTCGACCTCTCGCATTTCTTCAAGCGCACCGTGAAGTTGCTCTCTAATGGCTTCGTCAGAAGACCAGCTGCCGTAACTAACGCTCTTTGGTTGATAGACGACTGTTAAGTCATCTCGTGAGTCAGTTAGAGCTTTGTACAACTCAGTTAGCTCAGGCTTAAGCACCTCGAGAATTTGATGACGTGCCAACAAGAGTTTGCTCGCACACCGTGTATAAGAATCGTCCCAATCGGCCAAAAGCTCTATGTTTCTTGACCGAATGGCGCCGGTACTTTTCTGAATCTCTTTAAGAAGTGAGTTTCTCTGCTTTAGTGCTCTGTCAAACTCACTACGTAAACGCCCGTGAAAAGCCCAATAGTTTGCAAAGAATTGGTCGAGTTGATTACGGCGATAAGACGCATCCCCTCTAACTAGATCTAGGTCTTCGGGTGCAAACAAGACGGTTCGAAGTTTGTTTCGAAACTTTCTCGCCTGACTGACAGCACCTCTGTTGACTGATAAAGCTCGGCGGCCGCCGTCATTGAGTTGAACTTCTAGGACTTCGCTTCCTTCCTTTTCTCTTACTCGAGCTATTACTTGAGTATTTGACGCGCCACGCCTAATCAGTGTTTGAGTGTCACCAAGGCGGTGGCTCTCTAGCTGAGATAGGTAATAAACGGCTTCAAGAACGTTGGTTTTGCCAGAACCGTTTTCAGCCACAAAAACGCTGATCCCGGTGCGTAGGTCAATCGTCGCTTCTAAGTAGTTGCGAAAATTCTTTACGTGAAGTCGCTCGAGCCACACACCTCAGCCAGGTAAGCGGATAGGCATAAGGAGGTACTGATAGCTCAGATCTGGTTCTTCGTTTGTTTTGGCTACGCCCACTATTACAACGGGTTTTGTCGGGCCATTAAAAGCGAATCGTGCTCGCTCAGTTGCGAGGTTATTGAGACCATCGAGAAGGTAGGACGGGTTAAACGCGATTTCGAACCCTTCGCCTTGTAGTGAACCGGTGATCACCTCACGCGCCGTGGCTTCATCACCTACTGCGGCGGCGGTCACAACCACCTCGGAGTCGCTTAAGGCCAGCCGCACAAGGGGGCTCTTGCGATCAGTTACCAGGGTTACACGTTTGACTGCCTCTACTAGTTCTGCAACATCAATAAAAAGTTGAGTTGTTGATTCAGTTGGTAAAAGTGATCTGAACTTTGGAAATTCAGAATCTAACAATCTTGTAGTCGTAACCGCTTTGTCTGAATCTAGACCGAATAGCTTTTCGCCCTCAGTTTGATTCGCTAGATGTAGTGAAATTGATTTCTTATTTACGAGTGGTCTTGTTGACTCGAGCAACGTTCGTGCGGGCACCAAGGCCGAGAACTCTAATTCTGGAGAACTAGGAACCCAAACTAGTTCTTTTATCGCCAATCTAAATCTGTCTGTGGCGGCTAGAGTAATTTTGTCCTTACTAATCTCAATCTTTATTCCAGTTAGCATCGCAACGTTTTCTTCTCTTCCTGCTGCGATTGATGTTTGTGCAACTGAGTAAGAAAAATCGGAAGCCGATACAGAACCAATTGCTGGTGGGGTGTTAGGGAGCTCTGGATAGTCAGAGATATTTAGTGTTGGTAATGAGTATTGGGTCTTACCGCAACTTAGAGTTAGTTTGCTTCCGTCATAGCTTGCGTTTACTGGCTGATTAGGTAGTGCCTTAGTAATTTCACTTAAGAGTCTACCAGGAACTAAAACTTCGCCTTGAGTCTCGATTTTGGCGTCTACCTCGATGGTTGAAGAAACTTCATAGTCAAACGATGAGAAAACTAAAGTTTTTTCTTTTGTGGTGAGTTTTACACCGCCGAGACTTAGTGTCGGCAGCCTTGTTGGTAAAGATCTAGAAACCCAATTGACAGCATTGGTTAGCTCGTCGCGCGAAATAGTAAATTTCAAATTCTTATTTTCCCCATATATGAATATCTATAGATAGATAAATTAAATTCGTAGTAGTAGTAGGGGCTGTTAGAAGTGTGGGAATCTACAAAAAATCCAAGTGGAACGGGGTGGCGAACAATTAAACGCCTAACTAAGAAATACCCAGATTGAGCCCAGGCTGTGGATAACTCAACCAAACCCGCATAAAACCCACAGAAAACAAAGGTCACAAACAAGTTATACACAGACTTTCAACAGGTGGGGATGTGTCTAGAGAAACAGGTGTGGCGCCCAAGGCTCACGCTGCCGTTTTGGCTTGCGACCGAATTCTGGCCGTTAGATCTGCTACTTGGTTATAGAGCCCACGCCTTTCTGCCATCAACTGTCGGATCTTGCGTTCGGCGTGCATAACGGTGGTGTGGTCACGGCCACCGAACGCCTGGCCAACCTTTGGCAGCGAGAGATCTGTCAGCTCACGGCATAGGTACATGGCGACTTGCCGAGCAGTCACGAGCGACCTAGACCTCGAAGCCCCAGTGAGGTCAACTAGAGAAAAGCCAAAATAACTGGCTGTTTGCGACATGATCATCGAAAGGGTGATTTCTGGGCTGGTTTGATCTGGTAGAAGGTCACGCAAAACAACCTCAGCCAAGGCGACATCTACTGGTTGACGATTGAGATTGGCGAAAGCACTTACTCGAATCAGGGCGCCTTCTAGTTCGCGAATGTTGGTCGTTATGCGGTCGGCGATGAACTCCATAACTGTGGCTGGCACGACCAATCGCTCAGCCGCAACCTTTTTGCGCAAGATGGCTATGCGGGTCTCAAGGTCTGGGGGTTGAATGTCGGTCATCAAGCCCCACTCAAATCGATTACGCATGCGTTCTTCGAATTCATGCAATTGTTTCGGCGGTAGATCTGACGTCACGACTATCTGCTTGTTTGCGTTGTGCAAAGTGTTAAAAGTGTGAAAAAACTCTTCTTGAGTTTGAACCTTACCGCTTAAAAACTGAATATCGTCGATCAAGAGGACGTCTACCTCGCGGTATCTACGTTGAAAAGAAGCAGACTTGTCATCACGAATCGAATTAATGAAATCGTTCGTGAACTCTTCGGAACTGACATACCTAACACGGGTACTTGGGTAGAGATTGCGGCTGTAATGCCCAATGGCGTGTAGCAAATGAGTCTTGCCAAGACCAGATTCGCCGTAGATAAAGAGCGGGTTGTAGGCACGCGCAGGCTGTTCAGCAACCGCCACAGCCGCAGCGTGTGGGAACCTATTACTTGAGCCAATTACGAATGCGTCAAAAACGTACTTTGGATTAAGGCGACTGCCATCGTCGCTGGCTAACGCCGTGCGCTTCTCGAAGTTACGAGAATGTCGCTGCGCGGTTTGTGTCGCACCACCGGCAATCGGTTGGTTGACCTCTCGTGCCGCTTCGCGCGCGGCGGTAAATAGATCTGGCTCTTGTGAAAGTGGTTGGTCTGCAATATCAACTTCGCCCTCAGGAATCTCAATTGATTTGTCGATGGTGATGGCGACCGTTACTGGCTGACTCGCAATCGCCGTGAGTGATGAGTTCAGAGGGTTCTTCAACTGGGTCTCAATTGCTTCTTTTGTGAATTCGTTCGGGACGGCGATTAGTAATGTGCCTTCGATCAAGGTAAGGGGTTTGCTAAGGCTAAGAAAGACTCGTTGTTGTGGGGCTATGTCGGCGCTTTGCAGTGATTCCAGGGCAGATTCCCAAAGATCAGCAATAGATATTTGGTTTGGCATCTTTCCCTTCGATTGTTATGAAAAAGTTGATCGCCTGTGGACAGTAGTTGTTACCGAATGGGTGGGCAAGGGGGTTATTCACAGGCGACCACAAACGTCGCACGAGTCACTTGGCAGTCTGCCGCGATAACCAACCCCGATTGGCTCGAGCTTCATCCCACGCGTACCATTTGGCACAACAGTTCGTGAGGGGACAGATTTGAAGCGCACATTTCAACCGAACAACCGACGACGTGCTCGCAAGCATGGTTTTCGCGCACGCATGCGAACCCGCGCTGGTCGTGCCATTTTGGCGGCTCGGCGTAAGAAAGGTCGCGCTCGGCTGAGTGCCTAAGGTGCTTTCGAAAGAGCAGCGCCTAAGTCGATCTAGTGACTTCAAATCCACCGTGCGAATGGGGACTCGTAAGAAGGCGGGGAATTTCGTGCTTTACCGCGCTCAGGTTGCCGGTGGCGATACCAAGGTTGGGTTCATCGTCGGTAAAGACGTGGGCAACGCGGTGGCTCGACATCGGCTAAGCCGTCAACTTCGCCACATCGTTCGACAACTACCCCCTGCACCGGCAGGTACTAACTCTGTAGTGCGTTGTCTGCCCGGGGCGAGCAAAAGTACTTTTCAAGAGATGCAGCGTTCGTTGGCTTCCATTTGGTGAAGCAAGTCGCGACTGGTTTGATCAAGGCATACCAATTAGGTCTATCGCCTTTGCTTGGTCAGAATTGCCGCTATCACCCGTCTTGTTCAAATTACGCAGCACAAGCGATAAAGATCCATGGTCTTTTCAAGGGCGTCGCACTTGGCTCATGGCGCCTTTGTCGGTGCAACCCCTTTAGCGGTGGCGGTTTTGACCCCGTCCCTGATTCGGGTAAGTGGCTACCCGATGTGTACCCAGATGGGCGACCGCGCTGATGTATGAATTCATTGATTCAGTTCTCTCGCCAATCATCTTCGTTATCACATGGCTACTTTTTTATTTTCATGAAGGGTTGAGTTTGGTGCTGCCACCGGCAGCTGGAATTACTTGGGCCTTAGCAATCGTGTTCTTAGTTATCTTGATTCGAATTCTTTTGATTCCATTATTTGTGCGACAAGTTCGCAGCATGCGAGGGATGCAATTGCTGCAACCGAAGATGAAAGAAATTCAAACCAAGTTTGGACACGATCGTGAACGTATGGGGCAAGAGATGATGAAGCTTTACCGAGAGACGGGCACGAACCCGTTTGCATCTTGCCTTCCGATCTTGTTGCAAGCACCCATATTTTTCGCCCTTTTTCGAGTGCTTCAGGCAGGTGTAGCCCAGAAGGTTCCGTTGGGGTATTTCGAAAACCATGTCGAGGCCTTGTTGCAAGCGAACGCCGCAACTTTGTTTGGCGTGCCACTGTGGGGTTTTTTCAGCGGTGCCGACGAAACCCCGAACCCAACTGCAACTCGCATTCTCACAATGGTGCTGGTCGTGTTGATGTCTATTACAACTTTTATTACTCAACGCCAATTGATTGTGAAGAACACAGCGGCTGACAACCCGGTAGTCCGCCAGCAAAAAATCATGCTCTATTTGTTTCCCATCATGTTTGCAGTCGGCGGAGTTTTCTTTCCGTTAGGTGTTTTGATCTACTGGCTAACGACAAATATCTGGTCGATGGGTCAGCAGTTTTGGATTATTCGTAATAACCCAAGCCCAGGGACGCCGGCTTACGCTGCTTGGGAGGCGCGCAAGAAACAAAAAGCGAAAGAGAAAGCAATCAAGCGTGGCGAGGTACCCGAAGAAGAGCCTGAACCTCAGCCGATAGTTCGACAACAGCCAAAACGAAAGAGTCGTAAACGCAGAAAGGGGAACTGACCCGATGAGTGATTCAGACTTGCTGGTCAAAGAAGGTGATATCGCAGCCGATTACATCGAGGGGCTACTTGACATAATCGATGTGGACGGCGATATCGACATCGACGTCGAGGGCACGCGAGCTTCGGTGCGGGTACTCGGTGAAGGTTTGGACAATTTGGTCGGCACCAATGGTGACGTGCTTGAGGCGCTGCAAGAGTTGACTCGGCTTGCCGTCATCCGTGAGACGGGTGAAAGAAGTCGTTTGATGCTCGACATCGCAGGTTTTCGTGAGCAGGTTCGAGCCAAGGCGAAAGACTCGGCCCTCGAGGCAGTTAAGAAGGCGAAAGAAACCGGCGAACCCGTCGAGCTCGAGCCGATGAACGCTTTCGAGCGCAAAGTGGTTCACGACGTCGTTGCTGAGGCTGGTTGCACGAGCGAATCTGAAGGCGAAGAGCCCGACAGATTTATCGTTGTGCTGCCCCCGTCCAAAGGTGACTAACGCTCTAGCTCGCGATCTCTACCCGGCCGCTTACCCTCAGCTTGAGAAATTCGTCCACCTTCTTGAGACGGACGGGGTCACCCGCGGCCTAATTGGGCCCAACGAGGGCCCGCGGCTGTGGGAACGCCATATCGTCAATTGCGCGTTGGTCGAAGCCTTGGTGCCGGTCAACGGGTCGGTCGTGGATATGGGGTCTGGTGCTGGGCTACCTGGGTTAGTGCTGGCACTGGTGCGGCCAGACATCACTGTCTCACTGGTTGACACTCAAGCCAGACGGGTGCGGTTCTTGACCGAGGCGATCGAGCAGCTGGGCCTTGAGAGCCGGTGCACGGGCGTTCAGGGGCGGTTCCCTGAGGCCTGGGGGGCACAAGTGAGCCTGAAGGTAGGGGCCGTAGTAGCTCGAGGCCTGGCCCCGCTAACTGATTTGGTGGGGTTGGCCTGGCCGGCGGTGCGCGAGGGGGCTGAATTATTGGCCATGAAAGGCCAGGGGGCTCAAGCAGAAATAGATCAATTTCTCGCTGATCGCCCCGACTTGGCGAAAAAGTGCCACGTGGAACTTATGTTTGTAGGCCCTGCTGAGGTTGGGCCCAAAGCCGCGGTGGTTTGCCTGCGGCGCGGGTAATGTTCGCGCCGAGCCTTCAATACCTGGGGGCTGTTGCAGTTGTGACTGATGTTCCACGTGGAACGTCTGGGACTCGGGGGTGCTTTTGACCGCGGCCCCTTTGGCAAGAGCCGCCGAGGCCGCCGTAAACGTGCGGTTTCGAAGGGCCGCCCCACTACCCCGTCCAGCCGAAACAAGGGTGATTACGGTCGCGAACCAGAAAGGCGGGGTGGGCAAGACGACCACGGTCGTGAACCTCGCCGTGGCACTAGCCCTTCATGATCTAGAGGTCTTGGTCGTCGACGCTGACCCCCAGGGCAACGCCGCTACAGCTTTGGGCATAGACCACCGAGCCGGCACCCCTGATGTCTACGAGGCTTTGATCGACCAGAAGCCCTTAATCGAGATCGTGCAGCCCGTCGCGGCGATCGAGCACGTGTGGTGTGCCCCGGCGACTATCGACCTCTCTGGGGCTGAGGTCGAGCTAGTAAACGCCGATCAGAGAGACCAGCGCCTGGCTCAGGCTCTTCGTGCTTACGGCCCGAGCCACGAGCTAAACCACGGCCGTCGTCTGGATTACGTGCTGATCGACTGCCCGCCCTCACTCGGGCTTCTCACCATCAACGCCTTGGCAGCCGCCGAAGAGGTGTTGATACCGATTCAATGCGAGTACTACGCCCTCGAGGGGTTGTCGCAGCTTTTGAAGAACATCGAGCTGGTACGTGAGCATCTGAATCCAAAACTGCAGGTGGGGGCAGTCTTGCTCACCATGTTTGATGCGAGGACGAATCTGAGCTCTGACGTAGCCGCCGAGGTTCGAGGGTTTTTGGGCGATCGAGTTCTAGAAGCTGTCATCCCTCGATCGGTGCGGGTGTCTGAGGCGCCCAGTCATCAACAAACAGTCATCACCTATGACCCAGGCTCGAGTGGTGCTGTCGCCTACTTGCAGGCTGCAGTGGAATTGAATCAAAAGGGCAAGCGTGGCTGAAAAACGTAAAGGTCTTGGACGGGGTCTTGGCGCCCTAATACCCGAGGCGGGCATTAGCTCAGCGTCGGTGCAGCCGACAAGTGATGAAGTGCAGAGCATCCCAGGGGTTTCGTATGCGGAGCTTCCCTTAGTTGTTATATCGCCAAACCCGAAACAACCACGTTCAACTTTCGATGAGAGTTCACATAAAGAGTTAGTTCATTCGATTCGCGAGATTGGTCTTTTGCAACCGGTCGTGGTGCGCCCCATCGGTGGTGGTAGTTATCAGCTAGTTGCAGGCGAGCGCAGGCTTCGAGCGGCTAAAGATGCAGGCCTACAAAATATTCCAGCGATTGTTCGTGATACGGCTGACGACAATTTGTTGCGTGATGCGCTGCTTGAGAACTTACATCGTGTTCAACTAAACCCGTTAGAAGAAGCCGCGGCTTACCAACAGCTACTAGAAGATTTTGGCGGCACTCAAGAAGAGTTGGCAAATCGACTTGGGCTTTCGCGACCGCAAGTTACTAACACCTTGCGTTTACTAAGGCTCCCCGCACCCGTGCAGCGTCGTGTTGCTGCGGGAATTCTCTCGGCGGGTCATGCGAAAGCGTTACTGGGTCTATCGAATCAAGCTTTGATGGAATCACTGGCCCAGCGAGTTGTCTCTGAGGGTTTGTCGGTCCGTGCAACCGAAGAGATAGTCGGTCTACAAGCAGGTGATTCAGACAGCCAACAAGAGAGCACCACAAATCAACCAGCGGTAATTAAAACAAAAGACCCAGCTTTAGAAGATGTTGCTAGCTCGCTAGAAGATTATCTAGACACCAAAGTTTTAGTGACCAAATCACAGAAGAAAGGCCGAATCACAATTGACTTTGCTGACTTAGAAGACTTGCGACGTATAGTGAAGCTAATTCGTAAGAACTGATTAGAGACTAGACGGGCAATCAGCTCTCGTCGGGCTGAAAAAACTTAGATAGTGCCTTAGTTATGGCTGAAGATATTTGATCCCGTTGTTGTGCTTGTAACAAAATCTTTTGATCGTGCTTACTACTTGAGTAGGCGATCTCGATCATTACTGCAGGCATGGATGTTCTACGAAGCAAGTCCCAAGACTTACCATGAGTTCGATTATCACCGAGTTCGCTGTTTGCGGTTATTTCTTTTTGAAGAAGATCGGCGAGGCGTTGGCCTCGAGTCGAGGTTGTGCCAGGCCTACCACTGAAGTAAAAGCATGCACAACCATTTGCCTGGGTCGAGGAGTAAGAGGTCTGAGCAATATGAATATAAATGTCTGCAGCAATCTCGTTTGCGGTGTTAGCTCTTTTGGTTACGTCAAAATCTGGGGTTTGATTGGTCAACGTCACGCTGCTGCCAAGCACGGCGAGTTTGCCTTCTACTCGGGACACGATGTCGATGCAGGGGTCTTGTTCGTTGATCGGCGCGCAATCTAAGACGATTGAACGGTTGGCCACCCCCGAAAAATGCTCTAAAAGAAGGTCATCTCTGAGCCGATGAGGGTCGCCGCCGGCGACAGTTCTAGTTAGTTGGCCAAAAGCTTTATAGACGGTTGGCCCAGAGATCCCGTCTGTGTCAAGGCCAACACTCTTTTGAAACTCTTTAAGGGCGCGTTCAGTGTTGCGTCCGAATAAGCCGTCAATCTTTCCTGGTTGAAACCCGAGGTCAGATAGTTTTCGTTGTAGAGCAAAGACATCTTCACCCGCCATGAGCTTGCCGCTTTTGAAGAAGAGCACTCGATCACCGAGTTGCCATCGTGCTTCTTCAAGTCGTTGATACGTAATTTCATCGATAGACCCGCTTACGACAAGACCATGTTCTTGTTGAAAGTGGCTAACAGCAGCAGCCAGATTCTCATCAAAGACTTCGATATCAATCTGTTGCTCGGGTAGGTGCCCAAGCCGGTAAAGACGGTCTGCAACCTCTTTTACGACAGGCGAGTTACTACCGAGCGTCAGCGTTTGCTGGACGCTCAACCGCTCACCTAGATGATGCCAGTTAGGTCTGCCAGAAGATCATGTTTTGATTTGGCCCCGACGATTGATTTCACCAATTGCCCACCTTTGTAAATGTTCATAGTAGGAATCGACCGGATCCCAAGGCGCCCGGAAACCCCAGGGTTTTCGTCCACGTTGACCTTGGCGACGATTAACTTTTCTTTGTTCTCTTTTGCTATTTCTTCGAGTATGGGTGCGACCATTCGACAGGGGCCGCACCATTCGGCCCAAAAATCCACCAGCACGGGTTTGTCAGCAGTCTCGATAGTGGAGTCAAAGTTTGCATCGGTCAATTTTTGCGTGCTTTCAGACATTTACTTCCTCTTTTCTGTGTCCGTGATTGGTTTGATCTTGGTGAGCTAGCCATCTTTCACAATCTAGGGCTGCCATTGTGCCGGTGCCGGCTGCGGTGATTGCTTGCCGATAGACGTGATCAACCAGATCACCGCAGGCAAAGACACCAGGCAGATTCGTGTAAGTCGAGCCCGGCTTAACTACGGCATAACCATTGGCATCGAGATCAATTTGGCCTCGTATGAGCTCAGAGCGTGGGTCGTGCCCGATTGCCACGAAGACCCCGGTGACGGGCAAGATTTCTTCGACGCCTGTTTTCGAGTTCTTGATTTTCAAGCCAGTGACCTTCTCGTCACCAACGACTTCAAGAGTCTCGGTGTTCCATAGAAATTCAATCTTTGGATCCGTAAATGCTCGCTCTTGCATGACTTTGCTAGCACGTAAAGAATCTCTTCGATGAATTACGTAAACCTTTTCAGCAAACCGTGTCAAGAATGTTGCTTCTTCCATAGCTGAATCCCCGCCACCAATGACTGCGATAGTCGCACCACGAAAGAAGAAGCCGTCACAAGTTGCGCACCAAGAGACACCGTGGCCAGATAATTTTTTCTCACCAGGAATGCCAAGCTCTCGATACCCGGAACCCATCGCCAGAATGACAGTGCGGCTGCGGTATTCGTTGCCGCTGGAGTCTTTGATGATTTTGACGTCGCCCTCAAGATCTAGCGACACTGCATCGTCGGTAACAATGGTTGTTCCGAACCGTTCTGCTTGGTTTCGCATCTGCGACATCAGTTCGGGGCCTTGGATTCCTTGAGCAAAACCTGGGTAGTTTTCGACCTCGGTTGTGTTCATAAGGGCCCCGCCGGCTGTAACTGACCCTTCAAGCATGACCGGTGAGAGTTGCGCCCGTGCCGTGTATATAGCGGCGGCGAAGCCGGCTGGCCCTGAGCCCACGATTACTACGTCCTTGATGTCACCGATCTCGCTCACGCCCTGATTTTGCGCCTGGTTTGAGGTCTTTGCACGAGCAGACCTTAGCCAGATTTGCTGAATCGAAGGTTGCGAATGCCCAGGAGGCGCCAAATGAGCGCAAAGGCTCCAGCGGACGCGATTGACGCAACGACGAGAGCGATCAGGTTTCTAAACATGTCGTTGGTTACCTCGGGTGCGATCGAGGTCAGTGATACCCAGCAGACACCACCTATCACCAAACTGACTAGAAGTGATTTTGTAACGGTTCGAAAAAGACGCCCTAAGCCCAGACCCCGAGTCACCTTGCGAACCACCAGCAGGGTTATTGCAGTTGAAACTATGTAAGAAGTGACCATTGCGGCAACCAAGCCCAACACCCTCGACTGCACTGGGAGCACTTGGTAGGCAATCAAAGCGCCACCGAGTGCAATCACGTTCAGGCTTAAGTTCAGATAGAAGGGCACGGACGTGTTTTCGCGCGAATAGAAAATGCGCAGCAGAAGGTAGTAGATCGAAAACGGAATCAGGCCAAAACAGAACATTTGCACCAATTGACCGGTGGCCAGAGATTCATCGAGAGAAGAAGCACCCCTAGCGAAAAGAACCACACAGAGGTAAGGCGCGGTAAAGAACAAGAACACACTTGCTGGTAAGAGGGTCATCAATATTCCATCAAGACCAACTCTCAAATGTGTGCGTAAGGCTGAATCATCAGAGCTATTGGCTGCCTTGGCCATTCGAGGAAACAACGCTGTTACCAGCGAAACCGTTATCACCGCATAAGGCAACAGAAAGATGAGTTGCGCATTTTGAAAACTTGTAAAACCAATACTCGTTTCACCGAGGTTAGTTGTTGCTACGTTGGCGCTGGCCGAAAGCCTTGTTATAGCTATGTAGCTGATCTGGTTGACGGCGACGAAACCTATAGACCAAAGAGCAAGCTTTAATGGCTTTAGCAGACCTGCGTTTTTGAATTTAAAGTCAAGCCGAAACTTAAAACCAATGCTGCGTAGTGCTGGTAACAGAATCAACACCTGTATTAGTAGCCCGGCCGTGGTGCCCAGCCCAAGAAGCACAACTTCAGTTTCACTTAATGTGCCTGACCTGGAGCCGTTGATGCCGAGCAAGAGCGCAGCTGCGACCGATATGACGACTAAATTGTTTGCGATAGGCGCATACATGGGCATCGCAAAGTGTTGGCGAGCATTTAGTACCTGCTGAAGCATGGCAAAGAGCCCAAATAAAAAGATTTGCGGAAGTAAGAATCGGGCGAAGGTATTTGCGGTGTTTCTAACATCAGCGGGCCAATCAGCTGGCCCGTAAATGTTCATGAGTAGAGGGGCGGCTAGAAAAGCGATCAACGTGAGCAGCAGCAGTGCCAGCGCGGTAGCTGTAAGTAATTTGTTGGTGTAAGTAAAGCTCTTCTCGACCCCGCCCTCTATCGCTCGCATGATTTGTGGCAGAAACACAGCGGTAATGGCGCCACCGAGAACGATCGTGTAGATGATGTTCGGTATCGCGTTTGCAATCGTGTAAGCGTCGGCGATCGGCCCAAACCCGATTACTGCAACTATTGCCGCAGTTCGAGCGACCCCTGTGATTCTGGACAACACGGTGCCAAAAGCCATGACCGAACTCGACCGCAGAACTTGTCGCGCGTCGTTCAATTTGGGTCACCCAATTTGCATCAGGCTTTCATTCTTCGCGCCTTGGTGATTTTTTTGGTGATGCTCACACCCGCGAATATCACCAGCAGCACCAGCGCGGCAATGGAAATCCATTGGGCTACTTGGGAATATGCGGTGGTTCTAATGCTTATGACTGCACTGCCCCCGACCCTTTGTCCTTCGCTATTTTCTAGGTAGAGCTCAATTGGGGCGTTGATGTTGGCCTGAACTTCGATGGGAATGTCGACGCTAGTCACCTGTTTTGCTTCGACGACCAAGTCTTGACTAGCCGAAAGATCTATAGAAGTGCCTGCTGGCACATTCGCACCAAGATTTACTCGAATGGGTGCATCTAAGTCGTTATTTATTGTGACTGGTAGCGCGCCCAGGCGACCCGTCAAAGTTAATTCCGGCGAGGTTATTACTGCGATGTTCTGGAACTTGCTTTCAATCTTGGAGTTAACTGCGCTGGTTAGTTCGCGACCCAATTTTGGTTGAGCCACCCACGAAAATGAGAGTCCACGAGAAAGAGCAACCTCTAACTCACTTAGTTCAAGAGAAGGCAACTGAATGACCGACGCCATCTTTTCGAGTCGGTCTTGGCTTTGTTTGAGTAATTCGACTTGTCGTGGCCGTAGTCCTTGGTTTTTTCGAGTTTGTTCGGGCGAGGCGTTTTGTCTTAGAGTTTCATCTAAACGTTGATCAAAGGCGTTCTTTAAAGGAACCAGCTCTGCCCACGGGCCGTCTGCAATCGCACGAGCAGCTGATTGAGCTAGTTGTTTACCCGGGCTCCACCCCGATGGTGGCACGACAACAATCAAGGTTTCTGTGCTGGGTCGCTCGAGTGCGATCAGCGTTAGGTCAGAGGCAATCTGTTGCCTCACCCGCAAAGCTACTGCCGAATCGCTAGAGCCTTTGTCTTCTTCTAAAGGTTCAAATAACCCAGTCACTTGGTCATCGCTAACCAAAATGGGTGTTGAAACGCCACTTAAGCCAATAGAGCTTGGTGAAACATGCGCAGAAGATGTGTAGTTCACTTGGTCTACGAGTGGCACAAGGCGAGACGACATGATGATTGAAACATTTTGTTTTGAAAGAAACCCAATCGACTCAGAATCAAACTTTTGATTCACCACAGCCAAGAGACCTTGCGCGTTGAATTCTGATAATTCTGCTTCTGCGAAGTCGTAGGTGCTTTCTCTTAATTCCGAGATTCGATTGCCCTTGGGGGCCCAAGTCACAGGGTTCGCGAACCCAGTCAGCCAAGTTGAATTAGTTCGTGAAACTGCGTCAAACTTCGTCCACCAATCTTTGATTTGTGGGGAGTTTGTTCCAACTTGCGAGGCACGACCATCACTTACTACGTAGCCAGCTTGTGCTTGTTTTGCGAAGTTCAGCACTGAGGGGTCAGCCAAGATGTTGAACCCCGAGCGAGTTGCGGCGAGCATGTTGGCCAACGACCCATCAGACACAAATTGATTTGGTAATGCTTGCGTAAATGCCACGTCGTCGCCGATTTGGGCGGGGGCACTAAGTAGTGGCCAAATACCAACGACCTTGAGGCGACTTTGCTCGAGCGGGTAATAGGGAATAGCGAGATTTGATCGGGTGGAAGAACCCTCTGGTGGTGAAACAGACACAGATACTGGGTAGACACCGGGGGCGGCGAAACCTAATGCACGCGCAGTAGTGGTTAGAGAAAAGCTGCCCGATCGGTTGGCTGCGATCGAAGTTGGCGTGTTCATGTTCGTGATGGCCACTGGTCGTGATGCTCGCGAAGACTCTGCTGAGAAAGTGCTCGCTATTTCGGAACGACCGGCGAGGGGTTGGCCGACTTGTAGTGAGAGAGAAAGGCCCTCAAGACTTTGTGAACCTTTGTTGGTGATATTGCCCGAGATTCGAATTACTGAGTCGATTGTTGGTGCTAGCGGGCTTAATTGGGTGATTTCTATGGCGATGTCGCTTCGTGGTTGCTCTTGGCCTTCGGCGGGGGCGCTAGCAGTTGCCGCGCTCACGGCCAGAATCAATGTGGTTAAGGCGCTTGCAATTAGTCGGCTTTGAAAACGGGGCTCGGTTTTCAACCTAGATCCGCTCTGCACAAGTTGAGACTAAGGGTGTAGCCACAGACAGGTTGAGCTTTTAGTAAGAGACTTGTGTAAAGGTTCAGTCGTGCAAAACACGTTGATGGTCAATTCAGCGAGAGAACGAATGAGGCCTCAGGTGGCGCGCATAAAGCCGCTTGTCGAAATCTTTAACAAGAGTGGCTTCGATCTCTTCTTTGTTGGTGGACCAGTTCGTGATGCCTTAATGGCACGGCCTGTGATTGATTTGGATTTCACTACCAACGCTAAGCCTGCTGAAATCAACGAGCTCTTGAACCCGATTGCTGAGACAGTGTGGGATGTTGGGGCCAAGTTCGGCACAGTTGGCGGACTAGTAAACGGTGCCAAGGTGGAGATAACCACCTACAGAAGTGATGTTTACCAGCAGGGTTCGCGAAAACCGGACGTCGTATTTGGCACCAAGTTAGAAGATGATCTCAAGCGACGCGATTTCACGGTTAACGCAATGGCGTTGAGCACCGACCTAGAGAACTTCGTTGACCCCTTCAATGGCGTACAAGCACTTATTGACAAGGTGTTGGTGACGCCTACTGACCCGGAAATCTCATTCGGTGACGACCCTCTGCGAATGATGCGTGCGGCGCGTTTTGTAAGCCAACATGACTTTGAGATTGAGGCGCAAGTGTTTGCGGCAATGAAGGCAATGGCAGAGCGCATTACCGTCGTTTCGGCAGAGCGAGTGCGTGACGAATTGGACTTGATATTGCTCAGCCCAAACCCTGACGCTGGCCTGCGGATTCTTGTTGATACAGGCTTGGCTGATCAGATCTTGCCCGAGCTATCGGGAATGCAAAGCACTGAAGACGAACACAAGTTGCACAAAGATGTTTACGAGCACAGTTTGCAAGTTCTTCGACATGCAGTCGTTCTAGAAGCAGAGCATCAACCCAAACTTGAACCCG
>Ga0194117_10001936_pt1 | contig 22873 bp, 19 predicted proteins | sample TA2MahsurfametaG_FD_160579 | JGI IMG/M metagenome (GOLD analysis project Ga0194117, IMG submission 160579) | Freshwater microbial communities from Lake Tanganyika, Tanzania - TA2015009 Mahale N1 surface | ecosystem: Environmental > Aquatic > Freshwater > Lake | place: Tanzania: Lake Tanganyika...
TTGCCTCGGCGAGTTTTTATCCGGCGCATCATGTGACGATGGGCGAGGGCGGCTGCGTGCTGGCCAAAACCGCCCCGATGCGCAAGATCGTCGAGTCGTTGCGCGACTGGGGCAGAGATTGCTGGTGCTTGACCGGCGAAGACAACACCTGTGGTCGAAGATTCGATTGGCAGTTGGGCTCGTTGCCCTACGGATTTGACCATAAATATACGTATTCGCATATCGGGTACAACTTGAAGTTGACCGAGATGCAGGCGGCCGTCGGCGTGGCGCAACTCAAGAAACTTCCGCGGTTCATCGCTGCGCGGCGCAGGAACTTCGATCGGCTTTTGTCGGGCTTGAAACATCTTGAGGAGTTCTTTGTGATGCCGGCTACGACACCGCGGTCTGAGCCGAGTTGGTTCGGCTTTTTGCTGACCGTCAAACCGACTGCGCCGTTCTCTCGATATGACGTTGTTCAGCATCTTGAGTCGCATCGCATCGCCACGCGCCAACTATTCGGCGGAAACCTGCTGGCCCAACCCGGATATCAGGGCATCGAGCATCGAGTCTCGGGCACGCTGAAAAACACCGAGTTGGTTTCGCTGAACGCGTTCTGGATTGGCGTGTTTCCTGGGTTGAGCGATGAAATGATTGACTACATGATCGAGACCATTGACGGCTTCGTAAAATCTAAGAAGTGAGGTCGAGGCACAAATGAAGCGACTGATTTCGGTCATCGTTCCGGCTTACAACGAAGAGTCGTGTATCGAAGAGTTGGTTCGTCGGCTGTCGATAGTTTTTACCAAAAACTCCGGCTACGACTTCGAGACGATTTTCATCGAGAATGGCTCGACTGATCGCACCTGGGAGATATTGCAAAAGGTGCACCAACAAGATGCCCGATTCAAGGTCGTGCGATTGGCGCGCAACTTTCGCATGGACGGCGGCATCACGGCCGGACTTCACCATGTTTCGGGTGACGCGTGCGTGTTCATGACCGCAGATTTGCAGGATCCGCCCGAGTTGATCACCGAATTCATCAAGAAATGGGAAGCGGGCTTCGAGAATATTTACATGCAGGTGTCGAAACGAGTGGGCACAGGACCAATCAGAACATTGAACTCGAAAGCCTTCTATTGGCTGGCGGGCAAACTGACCGACAACAGAATCCCCAAGAATGCGAGCGACTTCCGCCTGTTGGATCGAAAAGTCTACGAAGCGGTCAGATCGATGGACGAGCGCAATCGATTCGTGCGTGGACTGGTTGCGTGGGTCGGCTTCAAATCGGTGGGCATTGAGGCTGAACGGCCCGAAAGATATGGCGGAGTGTCAAAGGCCCACTCGCTGAAAGTCATCGACCTTGCGTTCAAGGGAATTTTCTCTCACTCGTATATTCCGCTGAAATTGATCACCGCGACCGGGGTGGCGATTTCGCTCGTTTCGTTTATCGCTTTGATCGTTTGTGTCGTCGCCTGGGTTACCGTCGGCGTGCCCTTCGCCGGATTCGGAACAATAGTCTCGGTGGCAGTTCTCGCATTCGGCTCGATCACGTTCATGCTCGGCATCATCGCCGAATATCTGGGGCTCATTTACGAAGAAGTCAAGGGTCGGCCAAACTTCGTCGTTTCAGAACTTCTCGGCGTCAAGACCGGTAACGAGTAAACATGACAAAGCAAAAATGCTTGGTGCTCGGTGCATCTGGGTTGATTGGCTCGGCCGTGGTCCAAGAATTTGGCGAGCATGGTTTCGAGGTTTGGCAGTCGTCACGAAGCAAAGAGTCACCGTCGGCGCGACAGGTCAAACTCGTGGGCAATGCCGACTCGGATAGCGAGAAAATTCGGTCATTGCCGAAATTCGAATCAGTCGTCTGGGCACAGGGAACAAACACGAACGACTCGATACTCGATTTTTCGGAAGACCTTTTCTCGAGCATCTTGCACGCAAATCTGGGATTTGTCGTCTCGACGCTGGGTTCTTTGTTGAAACACGAAAAAATCGAATCAGGTGCCAGGCTCTGCGTGGTCTCGTCGATTTGGCAGGAGGCGGCCCGGGACAACAAGTTGTCGTACATGGTCTCAAAGTCGGCGATTTCGGGGTTGGTTAAATCGGTCGCCATCGACTTGGCCGGACGAAACATTCTCGTAAATGCAGTCTTGCCCGGGGTGCTCGACTCGCCGATGACGCGACGCATGCTTGATGCCGACCAGATCGCTCGAGTTGAAGGACGAACAGGTTTTGGACGATTGATCAGCCCGACCGAAGTGGCAAAGGCGATTCTTTTCCTCTGCTCGGCACAGAATCTGTGTATTACTGGTCAGTCAATTGTCGCCGACTTGGGATTCACCAATGTCCGACAAGTCTGATTTCAGTCTGAAAATAAAGGCCCAATCGGGCGACTACGAAGTAAAAATCGGAGTCGGCACATTTTCGTCGATCCCCAACTTGAATGATGCCATCGTCGTGGCTGACACCCGCTTCGAGCAACTACTTTTGACTCGGGGTGTTTCTAAGTTTGCTTTAGTTGATGCTGTTGAGACGAACAAGAATTTGTCAACGGTTGAGTCGATTATTCTCGATCTGCAGAAATTTGGCGTGAGGGCAGATTCAACCGTTCTCGCACTTGGAGGCGGGATAATCCAGGACTTGATGACGATGGCCGCATCGATCTATATGCGCGGCATCAAGTGGGTCTTTTTTCCGACAACTCTCTTGGGAATGGTCGACTCATGCATCGGTGGAAAGAGCTCAATCAATACCCGGTCAGTAAAAAACTTGATCGGCAACATCTACCCTCCGACCAAGGTGATTATCGACACCGAATTCGTCAAGACGCTCGGTGAAGATGACGTGCTGTGTGGTCTCGCCGAAGCCGCAAAAATATGTTTTTGTCGAGGTGAGCCCGAGTTTCGCAGATTTTTGGAGCTATGCGACGGTAAATCTTCGCAGGAGATAGCCGTGATGGTGGCACATGTTTTGTCTGCCAAGCAGTGGTTCATCGAACTAGACGAGTTCGATCAGTCCGAGAGAAAGCAACTCAACTTTGGTCATACATTTGGCCATGCGCTCGAAGTCGGAAGCGGGCATCGGATTCCGCACGGTTTGGCGGTGGCGACCGGAATGCTGGCGGCTTTGGAGTTTGAGTCGCAGTCTCGATCACTTTCAAACGTTGAGAGCGAATTGGCTATTTTTTCGGCCAAGCTCGCATCAAAGTTGGGTGATCGAGCACGAGTCGAGTCGATCGACTGGGCGAGGTATGTTGAGGCGTTCAAGGCGGACAAGAAACATGGCGCAGATGACTACAAAGTCTTGCTGCCCAATCCGAATGGGGGCGTTCGAATACAGAAGTTTGAAAAATCTGAAGCGATACTTTTGAGCGCAGTCCAAGCTCAGAAGTCGGTCTTGACGGGCGTCGTGCGATGACTCACGCCGACCAAATGATGGGTTGGTTGCAACAACTCGGTTACTCTCACTGTTTCTTCGTTTCGGGCGGGAACAGCATGCATCTGTTGAACGCCGCCCGTCAAAGAATGACGTGCATACCCGTGGTTCACGAAGTTTCGGCCGGCATCGCGGCCGAATATTTCAATGAGTCATCGCTCAGCGAAGGTCGGGCATTCGTGTTGCTTACGGCGGGGCCGGGTTTGACGAATGTCGTCACGGCGCTCGCCGGTGCCTACTTGGAGAGTCGTGAACTGTTGGTTCTGGGCGGTCAGGTCAAGAGTTCTGATTTGGCGACGGCGGGCCTTCGCCAAAGAGGAATTCAAGAGGTCGATGGCGTTGCCGTTGCACAGCCAGTGGTGAAGGTCGCAAAACGTATTGACAAGCCGATTTCGCGATCGGAGTTTGAGACCCTCGTTCGTGGCTCGTCGCTCGATCGCAAGGGTCCTGTGTTCTTGGAGATTTGCCTTGACGCTCAAGGCGCTCCGGTCGAAGCGACCTCTTTTGATCAGTCGGCGCCAACTGAACTCAATGAGGCATCAGCACCGCTGAATTCGACCGAGATCGATGATTTGGTTGCGCGCCTTGCGGCAAGTTCTCGACCAGTTCTCTTGCTCGGGGGCGGTGTGGGTCGCGACGCGGGTCGATCGTTGATCAAAAAAATTGAAAAACTCGGTGTGCCGGTGATGACGACATGGAATGCCACGGATCGATTCGACTCTGGTCACAAACTTTATTTCGGTAGACCGAATACCTGGGGGCAGCGCTCGAGCAATTTGATTTTGCAGAGCGCCGATTTGGTGATTGCCGCCGGTACGCGACTTGGTCTTCAGCAAACTGGTTTCAATTGGCGAGAGTTTGTTCCGCGGGGCGAGGTGGTTCAGATCGACGTGGATCGAGCAGAGCTTGATAAAGGTCACCCGAAAGTTGCCCTGAGAATTTGCGGAGATGCCACTCAGGTACTCGAGCAGGTTTTGCGACGCTCGAAGATGAGCACGAGTTGGTCGGGGTGGGTGACCGAGGCAAGAAAAGTTCGTTCATGCGTTCCGTTGAGCGAGGACGTCAACGGAAAATTCGCGGGATTTGTCAATCCATATGAATTTGCGTTGAATCTTTCTGGGCTTTGCGACGATCGGGCAACGGTGATCCCGTGTTCGTCGGGCGGCGCTTTCACCGTGATGATGCAGGCATTCAACCAGAAAATCGGCCAGGTCGTCATCACGAACAAAGGTCTGGCGAGCATGGGGTATGGGTTGGCGGGGGCGATCGGGGCGTCGCTTGCTGATCGAAGTCGGCGAACGGTTCTGGTTGAAGGCGACGGTGGCTTTGCCCAAAACTCGCAAGAGTTGGCGACGGTTGCCGTGCAGAAACTCAATTTGAAGATCTTTATTTTTGCCAACAACGGCTACGCCAGCATTCGCATGACGCAGAAAAATTATTTTGGTGGCGCATACCTGGGTTGCGATGTCGAGTCGGGTTTGGGTTTTCCCGATTGGCAGAAGTTGGCCGCGGCCTATGGTCTTCGGGCGATGACGATCAACGAAGGTTTTGAGAGCGACGCGAACTTTCTCTCTTCATGGAACGACAACGAGGCCTGTCTCTATGTCGTGCCGATTCACCCCGAGCAGACCTATTTTCCGAAAATCTCGAGCCAGGTAACGGCATCGGGATCGATGGAGTCGGCGCCACTGCACAAAATGTCGCCGCCTTTGCCCGACGAATTGTTGCGCGAGTTGGATCTTGATCTCGATTGAGCGGTGTTTTCGGTTAAAGTTGGGCTGGCAAAGAGATAAAGGATCCGCGAAATGAACAAAACCGAGCGCGAAATGGTCGAGATCCTGCGCAAAGGTAAAGATTCATACGGTTATGTCTCGGTGAAGGCCGAGTTCGAGGCCGAGGGCACTCGAATGGAAGAGTTGCTTCGATTGATGGAGATCGCCCACAAGGCCGGCCTTGAGTTGACTGTGAAGATTGGCGGTTGCGAGGCGATACGCGATTTGCTCGAGTCGAAACAGATCGGCGTTCGATACATCGTCGCACCGATGGTCGAGTCGCCGTATGCGCTGTCGAAATACATCGCGGCAAAGAACCACGTCTATTCTTCGGACGAGCAACAGGACACCGATTTCTTGTTCAATATCGAAACGATCACGGCCTATGAGAATTGCCAGAAATTGGCGGATGTGGCCAAAGCCGATGGCGGGGCCCAAGGCATGGTTTTTGGGCGAGTCGATTTTTCTGGTTCGATAGGTCTGGATCGCGACAGTATCAACAGCGACAGGGTGATGGACTGCGTAAATGCGACGGCCGAAGTCTGCAAAAAGTCGGGTCTGCAACTGGTCGTCGGTGGCGGCGTGTCTCGCGATTCGATCGATTGCCTGCGTCGTGTGGAGAAAATTCTGTTGACGCGCTTTGAAACGCGCAAAGTCGTGTTCACCGGCAAGGCGATTCAAATCGACAAGATTGAGAACGGATTATTGAACGCCGTTCATTTCGAGATGCTGTGGCTGATGAACAAGCGCGATTACTACGGCACGATCGAGCGCGAAGACGCGAAGCGGATCGACATGCTGGAAAAGCGCTGGAAGATACTCAACAAACAGAACTAGAAACCATTTAGTGTTGGCTTTGGGCGGCCCCGAGCATTTGCTGGATGCCGGCTTCGAGGCTTGTCCATTCTTCGACTTCGAGTAAAGCCCTGGTTTTTCGGGTGGCGGGCACGTATTGGTGAAAGTTTTTTGCGCTCGGGTCGGGGTTCGCAACGATGACTTCGGGCCTGAAGTCGAGCACGTGCGCCGAAACTTCGGCTACCGCCTGAGCCAGTTCGAGAATCGAGACCGACCGCTCAGAACCGACATGAATCGGGTCGGCGATCGAACCCTTAGCCGTCGCTGCCCAAAGCCATGTCGCCATATCTGAGCCATGCATGTACGAACGGCGCGATTTGCCGTCACTGTTGATCTTGATCGGTTCGCGGAGCAACGCGTTTCGCACGAAATTGCCGATCGCAAAGTGCGTGTCGAGCGGAAGATATTCGCCGCTGAAGGTGAATAGTCGAGCGATAATCGGCGAACATTTGCCGATATTCGCGGCCTCGAGACACATCGACTCGGCAACTTTTTTCGACGCGGCGTACGCGTCGTTGAGTTCGCCATACGGTTCGCGTTGATCTTCGGGAATATTGACGACCGCCTGGGGTTGCCTGCCGTAGACGGCGCCTGAGGACGTGAAAACAAATGGAACATTGTTGGTCGCATAGCCCAAAGCCGCGCGCATCGCCTCGATGTTGACCCGTGTCATCTCGGCAGGGTTCGACTCGTTGAGTTGTGCCGACGCCGGAGTCGCGGCGTGGATGATCTTGTCGATCGAGCCGAGTTGAAGTCGGTCTGTGAGCACATCCCCTTGAACCAATTGCAAATTAGTGAAGCCGATCGCTTTTGCCTGGTGCGCCTGCACCGAATCGAGATTGCGAGTCGGAACGATGATCTCGATTTTTGACGAGGAGACTTCGCTTGCGATCTTCGCCACTTTGATCAACCACTTGCCGACGAAACCAGTTCCTCCGGTGACGAGCACGCGCGCCCCGTCGAGTTGGTCGAGTGCGCGAGCAAGAGACTTGAGGTGGGGCTCGGTCAATTGATGCGAGATGTTTGGCCCCATCTAGATATAGATTAGGGGCAAATGAAAGGCGTAATTGGGGCGAGTTTGCTCGAGGTGCACACCTCTTGGTCGTGGATTGTGATCATCGGCAACGGTCTGGCCGGAGCGTGGGCGTTGGTGGCGCACAAGAACTCGTCGTTGCGCAGTCGCGCGTTGTGGTGGTTCACCGCGTTGGTGCAAGTCAGCGTTTTTGTGCAGGTGATTTTGGGTGTCGCCGTGGTCAACCGCGACAAGATCGAGTATCCGGCGTTTCACGCCTTCTATGGTTTTGTGGCGATAATCGCCATCGCGATCATCTATTCGTATCGCTCGCAGTTGAAGAGCAAAATGTACCTGCTTTACGGCTTCGGCGGCCTGTTCATCATGGGGCTCGGAATTCGGGCGATGCTCGTCGGTCAGACGGGCTGAAGTTCAGGCCAACGCGTCGGCGAGCGAGGCGAGCGAGGACGAAAGTTTCTTCGGCAGGCGGTCGCCGAACATGGCGAAGTGCTCCTGAATCTGCGGCACGGCCTCTCGCCAGCCTGGTGCGTCGAGACTCAACAATTGTCTGAGATCTTCTTCGCCAACTTTCAGCCCCGAGACATCGAGCGAACTTGACTCGGGCAAGAAACCGATCGCGGTTTTGTGGGCCGCCGCGGTGCCGTCGATGCGCTCGAAAATCCACTTGAGAACGCGACTGTTCTCGCCGTAACCGGGCCACAAGAATCGACCGTCGTTGTCGCGCCTGAACCAGTTGACGAAGAAAATTTGCGGGAGTTTTTTCGCCGATGTTTTTTCGCCGATCGACAACCAGTGAGAAAAATAATCAGCCATGTTGTAACCGCAGAACGGCAACATCGCCATCGGGTCGAAACGAAGTTTGCCGACCGCTCCACCCGCGGCCGCAGTCGTTTCGCTGGCCATGATCGAGCCAAGAAAAACCCCGTGATCCCAATCGAACGCCTGGGTCACGAGCGGCACGGTCGTGCGCCTGCGACCGCCGAACAAGATCGCCGAGATCGGCACGCCCCGCGGGTCTTGCCACTCGGGGGCGATCGACGGACACTGGCTCGCCGGCGCGGTGAACCTCGCGTTGGGATGCGCCGCCGGAGTCTCGCTCTCGGGCGTCCATGCATTGTTGCGCCAGTCGGTGGCGCGGGCGGGCTTCGTCGCCGACATGCCCTCCCACCAGACATCGCCGTCTGAAGTCAGCGCCGTGTTCGTGAAGATGCAGTTGGCGCTGAGGGTGTGCATCGCGTTGGCGTTGGTCTCGAAACCCGTGCCAGGCGCGACGCCGAAGAACCCGGCCTCGGGGTTGATCGCGTAGAGCCGACCGTCTTGGCCGAACTTCATCCAGCAAATGTCGTCGCCGATCGTCTCGGCTTTCCAACCTTCGATCGTGGGCACGAGCATCGCCAGGTTTGTTTTGCCGCACGCCGAGGGAAACGCGGCGGCGATGTATTTGAAGTCGCCCCGCGGATTCGTGAGTTTCAAGATCAACATGTGCTCGGCCAGCCAACCGTCGTCGCGCGCCATCACCGAGGCGATGCGCAACGCGAAACACTTTTTTCCGAGCAGCGCGTTGCCTCCGTAGCCCGAGCCGTAGCTCATGATTTCTCGCGTCTCGGGGAAGTGCACGATGTATTTGTTGTCGGGATTGCACGGCCACGGCGAATCTTTTGCGCCGTTGGTCAACGGTGCGCCGACCGAATGCAGGCACGGCACCCACTCGCCGTCACCCAGGGCATCGAGCGCGCCCTGGCCCATGCGCGTCATGATGCGCATGCTCACGGCAACATACGCGCTGTCCGTGAGTTGAACGCCGATGTGCGCGATCGGCGAACCTAGCGGACCCATTGAAAACGGAACCACATATAAAGTTCGCCCGCGCATCGCGCCCGTATAGAGGGAAGTCATTTCTGCGCGCATCTCAGCGGGCGCGCGCCAATTGTTGTTCGGCCCGGCGTCAAGTTTGTTCTCCGAGCAGATGAACGTGCGGTCTTCGACTCGTGCGACATCGCCGGGGTCGGAGTGCGCCCAAAACGAGTTAGGGCGTTTGGCGTCGTCGAGTTTGGTGAAGGTTCCTGACTGCACGAGTTTTTCGCACATCGCGTCGTATTCTGCTTGTGAGCCGTCGCACCAATGAACCGCGTCAGGTTGAAGCACCTGCGACCAACCGTCGACCCAAGCCGTCAGCCTGGAGTTGGAAGTTTTCGCACCCATCGGCGAATTCGGCGCTATGCGCCCGGAGTATCCATGTCGCGCTCGGAGCCGAAGCGAAGTTTTGTCGCGGCCCCCGAACTGTCGAGCGAGAACAAAACTCGCTGTCCCTGTCGCAACATGCGAAACAGCGAACCCTCGAGCGCGTCTGGGGCGAGATTGAATTCGCTCAGGTCGGTGTCTCTAATTACGACCCCGTCGCCCGACGAAGGGTCGAACGCTTTGATTACGCCTTGCACATCTAAAAACATAGTTGCCGATTCGGGGCTGTTGCGAGTCGCCTCGGTGCTCGGGTTCGGGTCGTGGCGGGTCTGACTAGCCTTACGACGTGGCAATTCTTGAGGAATTCGGGGCCGATGCCTTGCGTCACACCGTGATCACTTTTCGCGACACGATGAAAAAACACGCGGGCGGAATCAATCGCCTGAATGTTTATCCCGTGCCCGATGGCGACACCGGCACGAACATGTCGCGAACGCTCGACGCCGTGGTCGCCGAACTCGAGGGAGCCTCGACCGATCTGGACAAAACTTGCGAGGCGATCAGCCACGGATCGTTGATGGGGGCGCGGGGCAACAGCGGCGTGATTCTCAGTCAAATTTTGCGCGGAATGGTTTCGACTTTGAAAACTGCCAAGACGACCGGCGCACCCCGCGTGGCCGAGGCGCTGAAGGCGGCCTCGGCTGCTGCGTATGAAGCGGTGCTGAAGCCGATCGAAGGCACGATCTTGACGGTCGTGCGCGAAACCGCGGATGCTGCGACCCGGGCGGCCAATGATGGTGCGACCCTCGCGGCGATGTTGCGCGTGGCTCGCGCGGCCGGGCAAAAGGCGCTCGACAACACGCCCGAGCAGTTGCCCGTGTTGAAAGATGCGGGAGTCGTCGACGCCGGTGGCGCAGGTTTCATGTTGTTGCTCGACTCGGCGTTGCATGTCGTCGACGGCGTGGCGTTGCCCGAGCCGATCTACGACGACGGGCCCTCGGCCGAGCAACTTGAAAAGGTCGCGTTGCGTCAGGCCACCGACGGCACGGTCGATGTCAGCGAATTGCGTTACGAGGTGATGTTCTTGCTCGATCTCGAGGACACGAAACTGAAGAAATTCAAGAACGCCTGGGGCGAGATCGGCGATTCGATCGTGGTCGTCGGGGGTGACGGCATCTACAACTGTCATATTCATACCAACGACATCGGTGCGGCGATCGAGGCGCCGATCGCGATCGGCGGTGTGCCCTCGAAAATTCGCGTCACAGATTTGTTCGAGGAGGTCGCCGAAGAGCACGCAATGCGCGAGGCTGGCATCGCCGCGCCGTCTTCAGACCCGGGCGCCGATCACGGTCAGTCGGCGGCCGAGTCGCACGGTAAATCGCACGGAGCCCGTCACTGGAGTCAATCGGCGTTGCCCCCGGTGACCTGCGCCGTCGTCGCCGTCGCCAGCGGAGACGGTTTGGCCGAATTGTTCGGTCAGATGGGCGTGCACGGCGTCGTCACCGGCGGGCAGACGATGAATCCGTCGACACAAGAACTGCTCGACGCCGTCGAGCACATGAACGCCACGCAGGTCGTGATTTTGCCGAACAACAAGAACATCATTCCCGTGGCCAACAAGATCGACGAACTGACGAAAAAAGATGTTCGCGTCGTGCCGACATGCTCGATGCCCGAGGCGCTCGCCGCCCTCGTCGCCTACGACCCCGAGGCCTCGGCCGAGCACAACGGCTCGCAGATGTCGCGCGCCGCTAGTTCGGTCGCCACCGGCGAGGTGACGGCGGCGATTCGTGACACGAACTCTGATGCCGGCCAGATTCATGCCGGCGATTTCATCGGCCTGGTGCGCGGCGACGGTGTCGTCGCCGTCGGCAAGACGCTCGAGTCGGCGTGCCACGATTTGTTGGCAAAGTTGATCACACCCGGTCGCGAATTGTTGACGATCATCACGGGTGAGCAGGCCGAGGCGAAGTTCACCGCGGATCTTGTCGCCCATGTGAACGCGGTGCATCCGCAGGTTTCTTGCGAGGTTCATTTCGGCGGCCAGCCTTTGTACCCGTATCTGTTTGGTGTCGAATAAGCCGGGGCCCGCATGACGGGGCAAATCACGTTGCGCGATTTGGCGGCGATCGACGTAAAAGTTCTCAAGGGTGTCGGCGACAAGCGCAAGGCCGCACTGGCCGAATACGGCGTCGAGAACGTGCTCGAGTTGTTGATGAACTACCCGCGCAGGTGGGTCGACCGCACCAACGAGGCCCGAGTCAGCGATCTTGTCGCGGGACAAGAGGCGCTCGTGCTTGTCGAGGTGCGCAAAGTCTCGAAGTTCACCACCAAGTCGCGCAAGACGATCGTGAAAGTTCAGGTCGGCGACGAGTCGGGTCGAATCAGCGCCACATTTTTCAACCAGCCCTGGCGCGAACGACAACTCAAAGTCGGGTTGCAGGTGGCGATGTTCGGCAAGGTCGACGAGTTTCGTGGCGCGTTGCAAATGAACAACCCGCTGGTCGACTTGATCGGCGATCGCACGGGTCGCATCGTGCCGATTTATCCGCAGAGCGAGAAAACCCAGGTTTCGACCTGGGAGTTGGCGACCTGGGTCGAAAACGCGCTGGAGCGCTGTCGCGAGCGGGGCATCGCCGACCCGTTGCCCGAGTCGTTGTTGAACGAATACGACCTGATGGCGCGCGGGCCGGCGTTGTGGTCGATTCACTTTCCCGACTCGATGGTGGCAAAACAAAACGCCCGCCGAAGACTGGCGTTCGACGAGTTGTTGCGCGTGCAGTTGGTTCTGGTCGGTCGCAAGCGCTCGTTCGAACTCGACAACACGGGAATTCGACATGTCGTCGGCGGAAAATTGCAACGACGCTTCATCGACGCCCTGCCGTTCTCGATCACCAACGCCCAGCGACGCGTGATCGACGAGATCGACCGAGATTTGGCGGGCCCGCACCCGATGCACAGGTTGTTGCAGGGCGATGTCGGCAGCGGGAAAACGGTGGTCGCCGTCTCGGCGATGCTCGCCGCCGTGCAGGGACGACATCAGGGTGCGCTGATGGCCCCGACCGAGGTTCTGGCCGAGCAACACTTCGCGGGCATAAAAAAACTTTTGCAAGGTTTGATCGTGCCCGACGAGGCTAATTTGTTCGGCGATCGCCAACTGCGCGTCGAACTTCTGACGAGTCGCGTGACCAGCGAACGCCGACGCGAATTGTTGCGCGATTTGGCCGACTCTTCGATCGACATTCTGATCGGCACGCACGCGCTGATCGAAGACGCGGTCGAGTTCGGTTCGCTCGGGGTGGTGGTGATCGACGAGCAGCATCGTTTCGGCGTCGAGCAACGGGCGGCATTGCGCAACAAGGGCTCTCAACTCGGCACGTCGAACTCGACATCACCCGACGTATTGGTGATGACCGCCACGCCGATTCCGCGCACGGCGGCGATGACGATCTACGGAGATCTGGATGTGAGCGTGCTCGATGAAATGCCGCCTGGTAGAACGCCGATCAAAACTTTCTCTGTGGCGGGCAAAGATGCGACGGCAAAAATGTGGGCGGAGGTGCGCGAGGCGATCGCCCAGGGTCAACAGGCGTTCGTGGTGTGCCCGTTGATCGACGAGAGCGAAAAACTCGAGGTCGCCTCGGCCGAGAAGACCTTTGCCACCCTCGGCAAAGCCGAATTGAAAGGCCTACGCCTGGGTTTGCTGCACGGACGAATGTCGTCGAGCGATAAGGACGCGACGATGGGCAAGTTTCGTGATCGCGAACTCGATGTGCTGGTGGCCACGACGGTGATCGAAGTCGGGGTCGATGTGCCGAACGCGACGTGCATGGTCGTGCTCGACGCCGATCGTTTTGGAATCGCGCAGTTGCATCAGTTGCGCGGACGAGTCGGTCGCGGCGCGATCGCCTCGCGTTGCTGGCTCGTGACCGAGAATCCCGAGATCGAGTCGCCGCGAATCGAGGCGTTGTGCGCTTCGACCGACGGGTTTTATCTGGCCGAGGTCGACCTCGAACTGCGCGGTGAAGGCACGATCATGGACACGGCGCAAAAGGGTCGAAGCGACCTGAAGTTGGCCTCGTTGCGCCGCGACCTCGACTTGATCGAGTCGGCTCGCACCGCGGCGTCGCGAATCATCGACGCCGATCCGTTGTTGGCGAGCCAAACCCAACTTCGCGACGAGATCGACCTGCTGTTGACCCGGGACGAGGAGGAGTTTCTTTCGAAGAACTGAAAGTGGTTTTCGAAACTCACTCGTCGGCGGGGGCGAGCACCAAGTCCCATCGATCCCGACAATCGGCGCAACGGTAGGCCACAACTTCGCCGACGAGCCAAACACCGTCTTCGGACGGGTGGGTCAAAAGATGCGCGGTGCCGCCGCAGTCGACACAAATGATCGTCGGGCTCGGCGACTCGGCCCGACCCGACGGCGAATCGTCGCCCGAGTCGAATCGAATCTCGTTCACGCGTCAATTCAAGCAGTCATTGACCGAGCCCGCGTGATGCACGAAACGGGAAGCATCCACGCAATAGCGTGAAAACATGCGAATCGTGGCGGGGGAGTTGCGCGGTCGAAGAATCTCGGCACCAGCGGGCAACTCGACCCGACCGACGACCGACATGGCGCGCGAGGCGATTTTCAACGCGCTCAACAGCATGGGTGTGGTCGACGGGGCGCGCGTGCTCGACCTGTTCGCCGGCTCGGGCGCACTCGGCATCGAGGCGCTTTCGCGGGGTGCCGCGCACTGCACGTTCATCGAGAGCGATCGCGAGGCGCTGCGGATTCTGCAGGAGAACCTGAAGAATCTCGGGTTGACCGACCGCGCGACGGTTGTGCGCGGTGACGCCAAGGCGGGCCTGGCCAAGTATCACGAGATTGACTTCGTGCTGGCCGACCCGCCGTATGACTTCACCGACTGGAAGCAGATTCTCGACCAAGTATCCGCCGATCTGGTGGTGGCCGAGAGCGACCGAGAAATCGTGGCGATCGAGGGTTGGCAGTCTTTGCGCACGAAGCGTTACGGTCGAACCCATGTCACCTATTTGCGGCGAGTACCGTAGAGGTTGAAATGAAAGCGATGTTTCCCGGCAGTTTCGACCCGATTCACCTCGGGCACATCGACATAATCGGCCAGGCCGCGGCGCTTTTCGGCGAGGTCGTCGTGGTCGTGATGCACAATCCCGAGAAGCCTGTCGGCATGTTTTCGGTGAACGAGCGGGTCGAGTTGGCCAAGGCCGCCACGAGTCATATTAAAGGTGTGACGGTGAACGCCGCATCGGGTTTGGCGGTGGACGCGGCGAAGAAATTCAACGCCAGTTTTATAGTCAAGAGCGTGCGCAACGCCGCCGACTTCGACGTCGAGGTGCAGATGGCCGACACGAATCGGGTGGTCGGGGCGATCGAAACCGTTCTGCTCATCGCCAGACCCGAGAACGCATTCATCAGCAGTCGTTACATTCGCGACATCGCCCTGAACGGTGGCGATGCAAGCGCAATGGTTTCGAAATCAGTCGCCGAGGCGATTTCAAAGAAGAAATAAGGAGAACCATGTCATCCGATGATCACGACGATTACGACGATTACGACAAGGTCGTAGATTCATACGACGGCGAGACCGTGCCGGTCGAACTCGGCGATACCGAGGCTTTTCTCACCGAGGCGATCGGCTTGATTTCGAACGCCCCCAGCGCCGCTTTGTCGAGCGCGCCGAAGATAAACCGCGAGCAGGTGCTCGGCATCATGCAGGACGCCCTCGACAGTTTGCCCGTCGAGATTCGCGAGGCCCGATGGATGCTCAAGGAACGCGCCGACTTTCTCGCCAAGACGCAGCGCGAGGCCGACGAAATTCTTGAGGCGGCGAGGGTTCAGGCGGAGCGCATGGTGCAACGCACCGAGGTGGTTCGCGCATCTGAGGCCCGCGCACGCCAGGTGATCGAGGCGGCGAACGAGGATTCGCGCCGGCTGAAGAGCGAAACCGAGGATTTTTTGGATCGCCGTCTCGGAAGTTTCGAGATCTTGCTCGATCGACTGACCAAGACGGTGGCCGAAGGCAGGGCGCGACTGTCGATCGTCGCGCAACAGCCCGCCCACGAGGTGACGCTCGACGACACGGCGACGGGATTGTTCGACCAAGACGACGAAAACTGAACACGAGTTGGCCTCGCCACTATTGATCAACGTCGCCGAGTTGTTGCGGCGTGCGGGGAGCGTGCGTGAGGTCGATCGTCGCATCGATGTCGATGCATTCAATTTTGACGATCCGAGAATGGTCGCCAACTCTCAGGTAGAGATCGGTCTGACGCTCGAGGCCCTGACCGACGGCATCGTCGTGCACGGCAGACTCTGTGCCGACTGGGTCTCGGAATGTCGCCGATGTTTGCGCCAGTTGTCGGGCCGATCGGAAACCGAGGTGCAAGAGTTGTATCAGGCCGTCGTCATCGACCCTGATGCATATCCGATCGTCGGCGAACAACTCGACCTGCTCGAGATGGTGCGCGAGAACTTGTTGCTCGCGGTGCCGGTGGCGCCGTTGTGCACGGTCGATTGCCCGGGGCTTTGCTCGCAGTGCGGCGCCGATCTGCAGACGACGAAGTGCGGGTGTTCGAACAAGATCGCCGATGAGCGATGGGCGGCCCTCGACCTGCTGAAAATTGACGAAAGCCGCCCCACCACCGAGTGAAAAGGGCGGGTTGTGGCTAGCATTGTGGGTCGCTCGAAAAGATAATCCAGCAACAGTTTCACGAAAGCCGAGTTTGCGATGGCAGTTCCAAAGAAAAAGAAGTCCAAGGCCAAAGGTCGCATGCGACAGGCCGCGAACTGGAAACTCAAGGCTCCCACTTCGAGCGGCTGCCCGCGCTGTGGCGCGCCGAAGCGCCCGCACACCGTTTGCTCTTCATGCGGTTGGTACAAGGGTCGCGTCGCGGTCAACGTCGACGCGAGTTAATTTCGTCGACCGGCGTCGTTAATTTCAGCGATGCTGCCGATCGCCGTAGACGCCATGGGGGGCGACAAAGCCCCGGCTGAAATATTGGCGGGAGCCCGCGAGGCGCTGGCCGCCGGCATCGAAGTCGTGCTCGTCGGGCCGAACGATCTCGCGAACCGCGAAGGTTTCGAGTTGATCGCGGCCGGCGAGGTGATCGAGATGCACGAAGACGCCGCGAGTTCGGTGCGCAACAAAAAAGATTCGACCTTGGTGCGTGCCGCCGAGGCGGTGCGCGACGGCAAAGCCAGCGCGATGATCTCGGCCGGCAACACGGGCGCGACGATGGCCTCGGCGTTGTTGCGGATGGGTCGCATCGAGGGCGTCAAGCGACCGGCGATCGCCACGCCGATACCCGCGCCCGGCACGACACCGACGGTGCTGCTCGACGCGGGGGCGAACGCCGAGGTCGAACCAGAGTGGCTGGTGCAGTTCGGCTTGATGGGCAGCGTCTATGCCGACGCCCGATTCGGCATCAAGAACCCGAGGGTGGGTCTGTTGTCGATCGGCGAAGAACCCGGCAAGGGCGACACATTGCGCAAGCAGGCGTTCGAATTGTTCTCGTCGGCCAAAGATTTGAATTTCATCGGCAATGTCGAAGGTCGCGACATCATGACCGACAAGGTCGATGTAGTTGTCACCGACGGTTTCACCGGCAACGTGACGCTAAAAACTTTGGAGGGCACGATGCGCGGCGTGGTCAAGGCGTTGTTCGCCGCGATCGGCGCGCCCGAATACAAAGTGCACGCCGACGGCATCATGCCTGCTCTGCTTAGTTTGTATTCGATTTTCGACCCCGACACCTACGGCGGGGCGATCTTGCTCGGCGTCGACGGAGTCTGCATCATCTCGCACGGTTCGTCGGGATCGCGGGCGATGCTGAACGGAATCAAGGTCGCCAAGGAGATGGTCGAAGTCGACATGGTCGGCAAAATTCGTCGGGCCGTGCAGGCGTCGAAACAATCGTCGTGACCGATTCGCTGCGTGAACTCTCGCAAAAAATAGGATACGAATTCAAAGACGCGAGCCTGCTCGAAACGGCTATGCGCCACAGTTCGTGGACCGCGGAGAACGAGGGCTTCGAGTCGAACGAGCGACTCGAGTTTTTGGGCGACTCGTTGATCGGTTTCGTGGTCGCCGACATCATGTATCGACGGCATCCTGATTTTGACGAGGGCAAACTCACCGACCTTCGCAAAATAGTCGTCAACTCGAACGCGCTCTCGCGCGTCGCCCAAGACTTGGACTTGGGTTCGCATGTTCTTCTGGGTCGCGGCGAACAGGCGGGTGGTGGTCGGGCGAAGACGTCGATTCTCGCCAACGCGCTCGAAGCCGTATTCGGTGCCGTCTACCTCGACTCTGACACGCGACGCGCTTATGAAGTCGTGACAAAACTGTTGAGCGAGGCGATCGACGACGCGCTCGGTCGGCTGGGGCAACTCGACGCGAAATCTCAACTGCAAGAGTTGGCGGCACGACTCGATCGGGCGCTGCCCGAGTATCGGGTCAGAGACGAAGGACCCGACCACGCCAAGGTTTTCTTTGCCGAGGTTTTCATCGGCGAAGAACTGATGGGTTCGGGTTCGGGAAAGTCGAAGAAATCTGCCGAAGAACAGGCCGCCTACGCCGCCTGCTCGATCTTGCAGGAAAACCCGAAACCAGCCTGAAGATCTGGGCCTGAATGCCTGAGCTGCCCGAGGTCGAGACCGTTCGGCGTGGCCTGCAGCGCAATGTAGTCGGGCGAAAGATTTTGCGAGTCGAGGTGGGTCGCGAGCGCACCGTGCGTCGCACGAGTCGGGAGGCGCTGATCGACGGCCTGACCGGGGTTCGCATCACGGGTGTCGGGCGTCGAGGAAAATACCTGGTGTTCGACCTGGACTCGCGCCAAAAAATGATGATTCACCTGCGCATGAGCGGGCGGCTGATAATCGCCAAACCCGGGGCGACCCGACCGGCGCACACGCACGTGGCGATGCATCTGGCTTCGGCCGACGCAACCACGCCAGAGAGTGAATTGTGGTTCGTGGATCCGCGGACATTCGGCGAGGTCGTGGTTTTTGATCCTGATGAAATTGAGAAGCAAATGCCAGATCTGGCCCGACTCGGTCTGGATCCTCTGGTCGACGAAATTTCACCCGAGATTTTGCGGCGCCTGTTCAAGAACCGTCGCGGAAACCTGAAGGCCCTGCTCTTGAACCAACATCTGATCGCCGGGATCGGCAACATCTATGCCGACGAAATTCTGCACAGGGCGAAACTTCGGCCCGACCGCCTGCCCGGGCGATTGAACCTGTCGTCTTTGGCGCGACTGCACGCGGCGATGATCGAAGTGTTGAACAACGCGGTGCAAGCGGGTGGCAGCACGCTGAAAGACACGCAATATGTCGATTTGGAGGGGCAAACAGGCAGTTTTCAAGACGAGCACCGTGTCTATGGTCGTGGCGGCATGAGGTGCGAGACCTGTGGAAAAGGTCGAATCTTGACGACGCGAGTCGCCGGTCGAACGACCTGCTACTGCTCGAAGTGCCAGCGTTGATTTCAAGTTTGGGCGTGATTTTTGAAGTAATCTCGGCGACTGGGTGTTTCTTAAATCATTGACTCTTAAGGGTTTCAAGTCGTTCGCCGAAACCACGGTGCTGCAGCTTGAACCAGGCGTCACCGTCGTTGTCGGCCCCAACGGCTCGGGCAAATCGAACGTCGTCGACGCCATCGCCTGGGTTTTGGGTGCCCAAGCCCCGAGTTCGGTGCGCAGCCAAAAAATGGATGACGTGATTTTTGCCGGAACGGCCAAACGCCCCGCTTTGGGTCGGGCCGAGGTCATTTTGACCATCGACAACTCGGCGGGTTTGTTGCCGATCGAATTCTCGGAAGTAAGCGTTAGTCGAACTTTGTTTCGCAGCGGAGAGAGCGAATATGCGATCAACGGCATCGCCTGCCGATTGTTGGATGTGCAAGACCTGCTCTCCGACGCGGGCGTGGGCCGACAGCAGCATGTGATCGTCAGCCAGGGGCAAATCGACGCGGTATTGAACGCGCGACCCGAGGATCGACGAGCGATCATCGAAGAGGCGTCGGGTGTGCTGAAGCACCGCAAGCGCAAAGAAAAAGCCGAGCGTCGACTGGAGGGCACCGAGGCGAATCTGTTGCGCGCGCAAGATTTGTTGCGCGAAGTTCGGCGACAATTGCGTCCGCTCGAACGCCAGGCCGATGCCGCCCGTCGCCACGGTTCGATCGCATCCGAATTGCGCACCCTGCAGCTTTATATCGCCGGGCGCGAGATCTCGGCGTTGCGCAGTCGGCTCGAGAATTCGGCGACGAGCAAAGTCGAAGGTGGATCGCTCGAAAAGAGTTTGCGCGCCAAACTGGCCAACCTCGACACGAATGTGATGGCCGACGAGGCCGAACTGACCGCGCGGGGCGAGTCGGGCACTAGCGACGACCTGGTGAGGGTCGAGCAGTTGCTGGGTCGTGCCAGGGGTCAGATCGCGGTTCTCGCGGAACGACGTCGATCGGTCGAGCGTGAGCGCGGACAACTGATGGACGCCGGCGTGGTCGCGTCGCTCGAAGCCGATGCGGCGGTGAGGCGCGAAGAATTGGCGCGGGTCTCGGCGGAACTCGCCGAACTCGAGTCGCACGAAATCGAATTGAGTCGCGATGAGGCGGCGCTGATCGCCGACAAAGCCAACGACGCCGAGTCGGCCGCGCGTGCGGTGCGCGACGCGCAAGACGCACTCGACGCGGCGACGGCCGAGTATGCCAAGGCCGTGGCTGCGGCGGCGGGCGACGGAGCGCGGGTCGAGACTTTGCGCGCGTCGATGACAGCCAACGCGTCGAGTCTCGTCGCATTCGCGAACATCGAGGGTGCGCTCGGAGCACTGGGCGAATTGATCGAGATCGACGAAGAATGGTCGGCGGCCGTGCACGCGGGTTTGGCCGACGCGATGAACGCGATCGTGATGACCGATGCCGATCATGCTCGTGCAACTCTTGCGAGTTTGCGCAAGTCGGATGCGATGGGTGCGGTCGTCTCGCTCGGTGATTGGACATCGAAAATCGCGCCGGTTGCGGTGCAAGGCGCGTCGTCGTTGCGCTCTTTCGTCAGGGCGAAGTCGATTGCGTCCATGGCGGCCAACACCCCGGCGATCAATTCGTTGCTCGATGCGTTGTTGGCGCGGGTTGTGTTCGTCGATTCGTTCGAACGCGGGGTCGACATCGTTCTCGAGCGCCCCGATGTAGTGGTGGTCACCAGCACCGGCGATCGTCTGGCCACTAGTTCGATGCGCGTCGGACCCAATGCCGTCACGGCCGCGGCACTCGACAAGGCGATAGCGCGCGAGCAGATAAGTGCAAAGCATCTTGTCGAGACCGAGTCGGCGTTGAACCTGCGTCGCGTCGAAGCGGCCAGCGTGCGCGACCGACTGGCCAGCGCGCGAACGAGCCAGGTCGACATCGATGATCGTTCGCAAACCGTAGCGAACCGTCGCCGAGAGTTTGACGCTCGGGCCGTGGCGTTGCGCGAGCGAAAGAGCCTCGTCGACGCCAGGTTGGCCGAGGTTGAAGCGCGTCTGCAGGCCGACGCCGGCGCGCGCACGGCGGCGAGCGAGCAACGAAGTCGCGTCGAGGCGGTGATGGGTGCACTGGTTCGACTTTCGACGATCGTCGAGGGGCATGTCGGCAAACTCGAGTCGCGTCAAGCCGAATTGCAGGAGTTGCGCCGTCGCCAGAGCGCCGAAGTTCGGGACATCTCGCACCGACTCGACGAGTCGAGACGCGAGCGTTCGGCCACCGAAAAGCAACTCGAAGAACAGCGAGAGCGAAATCGTCGGGTCGAACTCGAGGAGTCAGAGGTCAAAGTGCGCCTTGAGGGCGCGATCGAAACACTGCGCCGCGACCTCGAAGTCGAGCCGCAGCGCGCGATCGACACGCCGTTGCCCGAGTTGCCCGAAGGCACGAATCCGTTGGCGCGGCAACGCGAATTGGAGCGCGAACTTCGCCTGATGGGGCCGATAAACCCGTTGGCTCTGGAAGAGTTCACCGAATTGCAGTTGCGCAACACGTTTCTCGAGGAACAACTCGAGGATGTCAAGAGTTCGCGACGCGAGTTGATGAAGGTGATCAAACAAGTCGACCAGGAAATCCAGAGCAATTTCGCCGCGGCCTACGCCGATGTGCGCGACAACTTCACGAAGTTGTTCGCGATGCTGTTTCCCGGCGGCACGGGTCGCCTGACGCTGACGAATCCCGATGATCTGTTGAACACCGGCATCGAAGTCGAGGCGAAACCGAGCGGCAAAAACGTGAAGAAACTCTCGTTGCTTTCGGGCGGCGAGCGTTCGCTGACGGCTCTGGCCTATCTGTTCAGCGTCTTTCGCAGTCGGCCCTCGCCGTTCTATGTGATGGACGAAGTCGAGGCGGCGCTCGACGACGTGAACCTGCATCGGTTCTTGGCGCTCGTGCACGAGTTCAGGCAAGAGGCGCAGTTGTTGATCGTCAGTCACCAGAAACGAACGATGGAGGCCGGAGACTCGCTTTTGGGCGTGACGATGCAGTCTGGCGGTTCGTCGAGAGTCGTCGTGGAGCGCGTGACCGCACAGTCCGCATAAACTTATTTATGCTTGCGCTCGGTTTTTTCGCGCCACGGTTCGCCGCCGAAACGGCGCCGACAGTTTTTATCGCGCTCGCGGTGCTGACAGTCGTGTTCGGCGTCGGAGTCGTGGTGGTCGGTCGCCGACGGTCTTCGCCCGCGGAAACCGTCGAGGCGGTGCAAACAACCGTCGAAACAGTCGGCACGACGAGCGTGCGCGAAAGACTCGCCAAGGCGAGAGCGACGATGTCGGGGGCGATCGCGACGGCGCTGACCCGGTCTTCGATCACCGACGAAACATGGGACGACCTCGAAGAATCGTTGCTGCGTGCCGACCTCGGAGTCGCGACCACGACTCGCGTCTTGCAGCCCTTGCGAGGACTCGTCGCGTCGAAGAAGATCACCGAGCCGAGCCAATTGGTGGCGACCTTGAAAGACGAAATGCGCGGACAACTCGACAAGGGCCCGCGCAAACTGAACTTCGACGACTCGTTGCAGGCGCCGAATATCTGGCTCGTCGTCGGCGTCAACGGCGCGGGAAAAACGACGACGATCGGCAAGCTCGGGGCGCAGCAACGCAAACTCGGTCGTTCGGTGTTGATGGCGGCGGGCGACACATTTCGCGCCGCCGCGGGGGATCAACTGCAAACCTGGGCGCAGCGATCTGGTTCAGAGTTCGTGCGCGGGGCACAGGGTGGCGACCCGAGTTCGGTGATATTCGACGGTGTCGCTCGCGCCACCGCGAAAAAGATCGATCTGGTCTTGGCCGACACGGCGGGCAGGTTGCAAAACAACAGCAACTTGATGGAGGAACTTGCGAAAGTGCGACGCGTGGCCGACAAGGGCGAGGGCAAGGTCACCGAAGTTTTGTTGGTGATCGATGCGACGACGGGCCAGAACGGCTTGACCCAAGCCGTGCAGTTCTCCGAGGCGACCCAGGTGACGGGCGTCGTGTTGACGAAACTCGACGGCTCGTCGAAAGGCGGCATCGTGTTCGCCATCGAATCCGAATTGGGGATACCGATCAAACTCGTGGGTTTGGGCG
>Ga0194117_10001948_pt1 | contig 22811 bp, 14 predicted proteins | sample TA2MahsurfametaG_FD_160579 | JGI IMG/M metagenome (GOLD analysis project Ga0194117, IMG submission 160579) | Freshwater microbial communities from Lake Tanganyika, Tanzania - TA2015009 Mahale N1 surface | ecosystem: Environmental > Aquatic > Freshwater > Lake | place: Tanzania: Lake Tanganyika...
CAACCCCAACCCCTAAAGGGGCAGAACGATCGGATATAAATTATGAATATGATTTATCGATCCTTTTATTAGTATTATCATAGAACTAATGTCAGCCAAAAATCTTGGAGGAGCAAGTTTGAAAGAAAAAGAAATACACGAGTTGCTCAAATTAGAAGAGCTTTTCCACTCGCATTATCTCACCGAAGAATTAATCAATGGAATGATCAATCTCTATGTCAAATTCACATAAAATATACTGCATAACCAACAGTCCATTCGTCTCTACTTCATGTAAAAAATCAAATTCGTACTGTCTCGTTCCGAAGTGATCCGAATACTCGAAAAGAAAAATAATTCAGGAAATAAAAATATGCGATAGGGAACAAAGGTTGGAGGATAAGTGAACGCAGAGGAAGAGATGGAGATGAAGAGGATAGCAGAGTAAGCCAAAGAAGAAATCAGACGCAACCATAATTTAAATACCAAAAAATAGAGAGTCTATGTTAACACTGCCAAGGGTGAGTAACTACGTGAAAAGTAGAGGAATATGCAAATCGAAATGCAGATTCAGATTATGGAAGAAGTAGAACAGAATATGCAGCTTATGAAAAAAGAATTTAATGATCCTTAGGGCTGGAAAAGCAAAGAGAAATAAATCAATAAAATAGTTTAAAATCAAGATAATGCACTACAAGAGAGACTTGTTAAGAGGAAGAAAAAACTAAGGAAGAAATCTGCCGAACTCAAAGAGAAAGAACTTGTAGAAATTTAAGCAGCACCTCCCATAGAGAAAAAATTATTACTCGCAATGAAAAAGGAATTAAACCAAACTTATCAGAGATTTACTCGCTTGACTATGAACAAAACTAAAAGAGCTACTCAACTCGGAAGATAGAATGAAGGCAGAGTGAAAGTCAATGTAAAATAGATTCCCATTTAATAAGAAGATATTCTCGATGTAGTAGAAAAGGAAAAACATCATAAAGCATAACAGAAGAACAATTTTTCAAAGAAGAAAGCTCCATAAACTGTACCTTCTAGTGAATCAACCAACAAAAGTGTTTAGAAAAAATAAAAACAAAACATTTAAAAATTAAAGGAAAAACCTGTACCACGATAGGCAGATACTACTATTGAGTACAAAGCATTTGACCAGAATAAAGGGCGTGTAACGGTTAGACAGAAGAATTATGAGTAAATCTAAGATGAATAACTATACTGAGGCATGATTTGAATTAAATTCAAAATAATTAATAATTGTTAATGAGCGAAGAGTCCTAATTTAGTGAAGAAATCAACGTCGGTTGGATTCAGTGGTTCTGCGGGCTCGAAGATCATAGCTTCTTCTGTGAAGTCAATGAAGACTTCATCAAAAACTAGTTCAATCTTTATGGACTCAAAAAGAAAGTCACCAAATACAAGTATATTGATACTAAAACAGCGAAGCTCTCAAAATGATACTCAGAAACGTACCACCAGCAGAAGAAGAAGTAGAAGATCCTCGGTAGATCCCATTTAATAAAGATTTTTGGAAGTATATCAACACGCCACTGAATTGTATGGTCTCATACATGCACGCTACATTACAACTCCTGAAGGTTTGGCAATAATGAGATAACGCTATTTAGCTGGCAAATTTGGAAACTGCCCTCGAGTTATGTGTGAGAAGCAAAACGCTTTGCCAATCGGAATAAGTGAAGATTTGAAAATAGCAAGAGTAAAAGTGTACTGCCCTCGATGCAAAGATATCTACTCTCCAAAGAAGAAGTCAGCTGACGCTGATGGAGCCTACTTTGGTACATCTTTCCCATTCCTTTTGCTTATGGTAAGAAACAAAATATTTAGACTTACTCTGATTTGAAGCCACACTTCAAAAGATAATAGTTTGTTCCCAAAATATTTGGATTTAAGTTGGAAGCGGACTAAGGACCTTCAGCAGTGGTGAATGAGCAATAGAATAGTAAAAATTTGCTGAATTAACCTGAAAAAATGTAGAGTGAAATCAAGCCAGAAGCAGTAAAACCTGATGGAGGAAAGAAAAAGAACAAAAAGAAAAAATGATTGAGTGCTGGTATCTTTTACACATTATTTTTTTGAACTCATTTCAGCGATGAATTTGATGGTTGATATAAAAAGTGGAGTTGTGGGGAGTTGAACCCCAGGCCTCTTGAATGCAAATCAAGCGCTCTACCAACTGAGCTACAACCCCAATTGTATTAAATCATTCTGATGTCCTTAACTCTCTGATCAACCTAACTTTCAATTTGTTTATTTTGATTATAGAATTTCTATAAAGAAAACTTATGAGTTTGACTGCAATTCTGAAGAAGATAGAAAAAGTCGATCAGAAGCATCGTGAAATCTAATAAAGATACAATTCTTCGAGTAAGGGATGTCCTAGACAACTTGAACTTGAGCAATAATCATAGGAAGATCAGCGAATATATGGTACATTCATCTTAATAAAGGGTACTCCAATTCACAAATTTTAAACCTATTCAAAAAATGTTCGAAAAGTAACTTAGCCCAAACTAGACCTACCACAGCTTAACCTTACATTAAATCGAGTAAGTAATATGCCCAAATTAACTAATAACCCCAAAATAATATAAGAAGAGTTTTTAGTGCTACCAAAGCTTTAGTTTGCTATAAAGAACAGTATAACTTTTTGTTCAAAGAAGATATTTTCGACAACAATCATTAACAAAACAAAAAGAAAGCAATTTTTCGATAACAGAATAAGAATAATCAAAAACTATCATAAAAGCTTAAGGATTTACTTAAGAAAAATTGGAGAAAAGGGCAGGCAGAGTCAACTTTGTAGTAAAAAAGATATATCATCAAATCATTTGAAGATAATCTATAAAACATGAAGAACAATACTCAACAAAAGCTAATTTTAAAAAAAAAGTGTAGTAAACAAATCATATACGATAGAAGACAAGAAAAAAGAGTATAGACACATTATACAGATCAATATGTATAGCTGTTTAAGCTTACTAAACCTGAATTTACACATTATCTCCATAATCTTTAGATCAAGTTTACTTAATCAGTTAATAATATCCAATAAATCAAACCATTTTTGGGCAAAACGCACTAATGCAGGATTAATTTGGAGGATAAAAAGTCCATTTTGCCCTTCGAAAACTTTTATAAGTAACTTATTAAATAATTTCCGCAAAAATTCACAATTACTTTTCTAGTAGTGCCAACTCTCAAATCTGTTAAATTTAATGTTATAGTCAAAAATGAGTAGCTTTTAGTCGTAGAAACGAAACAGTTACTAGATCTGTAGTACTTGATGGATAACATACTAAATCAACATGGCTTTGTGCATGTTTACTTCCATCATAACAAAGAACTAATTTTTGAAGTCTTTATGCTTGGAAAAAATCTGTTATCATCTTAAATATTCTAAAATGAAATATTGCTTCTTTCTTATTATCTGCAAAGATTTTTACTGTTAGATAAAAAAACTTCAATCAAAGTTGCTCAATAAACCTCTAACCTCATCTTTAGAAGTATTTATTGATTAATAAAGGTAATATTGACATTCCGGAAGAATTTTTCGATTTTGTAATTAGTTTAAAAGACAAATGCTGTCATTTTTATGATAAATAAAGTAGATACTACGCTCTGAGACTCAAAGACATAATCAACAACGGAATCAAAGCAGTAATAGAGTTCAAGAAGGAACTAGGTCTAGGCTAGAAAGTGCTTAAATTAAAAAAAGGGATCAAGAAGGAAATTAAAAACTACATTTATAATTGGGCCTATTTTTATATCTGTTTTTTCCATATCATCCAACATAATTATTTATTGCGCTAAACTTAATATTTTATCTTTTATGTTTTAAATAAAAGATATATTTAGTTGATTTATAAATGAAGGCTCAGAAAAATTAGTCAGTCAAAGTTGCACTTAGAGTTAGACCTCTAAACAAAAGGTAAACCACTATGAACTCACCTCTCTGTATCTAAACTAAAGAAAATATTCTAACTATCAAGAACTAAAATGATGCTAAAGATTTTGTATTTGATTATGTATTCGGTATCTAAACCAGACAACATCAAGTTTATTAGAATTGCGGATACAGCTTAGTAGAAAATGCTTTAGAAGGTTTTAATGGTACAGTCTTCGCTTATGGTCAGACAGGTGCAGGAAAAACTTTCACAATGGTAGGAGATTATAAGGATCCAGACTGGAAGGGAATCATTCCAAGAGGTTTTGATCATGTAATAACAGCTATCCAAACTTCTTAGAACAAAAAATACATAGTAAGAGCCAGTTTTGTTGAAATATATAACGAAGATATTTATGATTTGCTTGACGCAAAAGGAGATGTTAAAAAAGATCTAAAATAAAGTCCTCAAACAGGTGTTTTTATTAAAGATTTAAAGAGTGTGCCAGTCAAATCAGTTGACTAAATGTTTAATCTCTTAGACTATGGAAATGGTAATCGTTCAGTTGCCAAAACTAATATGAATGCCACTTCTTCCAGATCTCACGCTTTATTCACAGTTCATATCTAATCATTAGAAAATGGTGATAAAGTTAAGGCTTCTAAGCTTAACTTTGTCGATCTTGCAGGATCATAGAGACAAGGTAAAACTGGAGCAACAGGAGATACTCTAAAAGAAGGAGCCAAAATTAATCTTTCTTTAACTGCACTTGGTAATGTTATAAATGCTCTCGTATAAAGTAAAAAAGGTGGACATATTCCATACAGAGATTCTAAACTTACACGTCTATTACAAGATTCACTTGGAGGAAATACCAAAACCTTGATGATTGCTAGTGTTTCACCTGCTTTAGATAACTATGATTAAACATTAAGTACTCTAAGGTATGCAGCCAGAGCTAGAAATATTAAAAATACCCCGAAAGTTAATGAAGATCCTAAAGATGCATTAATAAAGTAATATTTACAAGAAATTTAAAAACTTAAAAAACAATTGACAAGTGGAGGTATTTCTACATAAGTAGCTGAGTCATCTGAAGAACTCTAACAATATTTATAAAAAGCTAAATAAAAGGAGAAACAACTAAGTCAAAAAGAAGCAGAAATACTTGAAATGAAACTTAAAATGAAAGAAATGTAATAACTCATTATGAAAAAAGAAAAAGACACACCTGAGATTCAAGAAAAAGCTAAAAAGAGAAGACTTTAAAAGAAGAAAATCATGAAAAATGAAGAAATAAATGAGTTTAAAGTACATGATATAGAAGCTGCATAGTAGAAAGATCTTGAAGAAACAGAAACTTAATAAGGAAAAGATATAACATATTGGAAAAATCTAGCTAAACGCCTTAAGAAAAAGCTCAAAAATTAAGTTCAAGATAAAAAGGATCAGAGTCAAGAATTTGAGGACTAAAGACAAAGACTCAACTAATGTATCAGAAATCTTTAAGGAAATTTATCATTTTACAAACAAATATCGTAAAAGTTTTTATCTGAGTCTGATTTAGCCGCTTTGAAGGATGCTTCTACTTTTGACTTTTAAAAAAGATCATTTAATATTCCACCTTTCCTTTTACATGACTAAAAATTAACTCTACCTAAGACCTTGAAAAAACATGAAGTTGATGATCTTTGGAAAGAAAAAAGAAAGGGATGTAAATTATAACTTTTGAGCTAACAGTTACCAACACTTTAAAATAATTCAAATCTTAAAATACCCGAAAATAAAAGCACTGTTTTCAACAAAACTTCCACTGAATTTTCGGAACCTGTTACTCCTTTCCTAAGAAATAGAAGGATACTCAAAGTAATAAATCCTGATGATTAAAGATACAAATAAAAAAATTATGATAATTAACCTTCAAGGTAAACTTTCTTTCGGAGAACAAACTTTATGATTAGATAAAGGAGTAACAGCCAAAATCAAAGAACACCTTCACAGTCTAATCGACTTAATTCGAAAACAAGTAAATAGCTTATTATTCAGAATTATAGCCACTTGGAGGAGATAAATCGAAAGGCGAACCTAATTTAGAGAGCAGACCATTATCGCGGGACCGTCAAAAGTTAATTCCTCTAGTTAAGAAATAATGATAGATTTAGTTAAATTCATTTATAACTATTATGAAATCAGAGGACAAGAAAAATTTATATCATTCTTCAGGACCTTTAGTCATGTGCAGTTTTGTTAATGTATAATAAGTTAAAGCTGGTGTCTTTTTGGCAAAACTTTCTTGAGCATTAGGTATCATTATGCCTTGCCTTATCCTTCTAAGCATATTGTTCATCACAATTAAATACTAGTCTTTGTTTTCAGTTGTCGCGAGTATCAACATTTCACACAATTTGCAAGAATAAACTTTGCATGCTTTGACACAAGATCCGATTTACACCATATTTTGATAAGGTTAAGCAGAGTTTAAGATAATCTGTGTTTTAAAAACATCTTTAATTTTATCTAAATAAAAATAAGTCTACTTGTATTTAAAACTGTGGTTAAAAGGTTAGAAGCATGCACAGTTGACCATTTGATTGACTACCATGATATGCTGTAACGCTTTTTTACGAACTAGAGATATTGTTGACATCCTACATTTATACATTAAGGCCCATTCGCCAAACTATTGTATTCATTTATTTTCTTTCTTTTGCATTTGCAACTTAAATCACCTTTCTTTTTTACCTTACTAAAATCTTTGAGGATTATAGTAACGCTTCCGCATATGCATTGAAGTTTTGGGAGTTACTAGACGCATTCTTATACTTAGTTTAGTAAACGGAGAGCAGAAGATAATGATAAAAGATCTGATGTAAATGTAGGAAAAAGTAAAATTTGAGTGTTAATAAGACACCATGTTTCATAAACTGAACATCTAAACCAATAGCTAAGTGTATAAATAAGCAGATTTGTCCCATAATTGGTTTAATCATTAATGAAGAGCAATCTTCCTTTGAGTAGGAGAACTTATCTCAACAAATCTGAAATTTTAGGAGCTAAACTGAAAGCAATATTAGGCAAGTTAATATTTTTGAATGATATAAAAAGAGTATTAAATTTTTTAAGTACAGTATGATTTGATGTGGTGACTATGTGAGTTATTTTGAGTTACTTTATCTTTTCATAGCCACCTTACTGCAAGTTTATGTTTTCACAAAAAAAAATGTCTTACATTATTCTCATGAATTTATTGTTCTTAGACTGGTTGTAGCTATTGATGAACTTAACTCCTCTTATTTTTTTTTATCTGTAATGGGGTTTTAACATCTAACTTTCTTCAGTATTCATCGTCCTTTTAGGCTTTTATCCTTAATTTTTCTTTATCTCATCAATGTATTTGCTTACAAGTACCTCGAGATCTTTTTGAATGATTAAGGGAGATTTACTGGGAGGAGGATTTTATTCAATCTAGCTTTTAAATAGATCTTTAAATTTTTGGATAAGACCTTTTATTTATGGTCGGTGTTGTGGATCTCTAACCAAAATGACTTTGAGAAGCTCATAGATTTAATTGAATTTATTAAATTTCTCGAGTTTTGCAATATTGTGTTTTGTAATAATCTACTAGTTGTGACTGGTTACTTGAATATAAAAATTAACCCAATCTGCCCTATGATAAAGATACTCGCTTGTCAACAATTAATAAAATAAGCATCCCAAAGACCAGATGTCAGAAGCACGTGTTGTTCCTATCTTTTTACGTCTATCATAGTTATCCGCTTCTTTTTTCAAATGAAGAGCTAATGTTAGCATTTATGGAGATTTGATACACTCTGTTCCTCTTGACTTCATGTCAAGTTATTATAATGATTGATCATAGATTCGACATTAACCGAAATCACCAAGAACTACTTTGATAGGATCACGAGTATTTTCATCAAGATTCAGTAAGATGTTGTCAGCTTTGATGTCATAATGGGTTACTGATTTTTAATGTAGCAAGAGGATTATATTGAGCACATCCCAAAAGATTTTTAATATTTGCTTGAACTTTCCATGCAGATTGTCTTTGTTTTGTAGGATCCAATCTCTTAATGAACAGTCATATTTTTTCATCACTATGATGTAAGCATTACTTACAACACCATAGTTGTACATAGTTGTAATTCTTTCATCAAGTCTAAAGTTTTAAAGACAACTAATTTAAGTAAAAATGTCGTGGAGAACACATCTTTCATAGATACTCTTAGGAAAATTCATTTCTTTTATAGCTACTTCTTTAGGCTACTCTATATTAGTTTGACAACCATAAATGACACCATAAGCACCAGCACTGATCTTCTTCCATTCTTTGTAATGACTTAAGTCTGTAAATTTAGTAGAAAGAAGTTTAAGAAGTCTTTGACCAGATAGATAAGGTTTTATTTTTGAAACTGACTAAGCCAAAATAGGTATCACTGACATATTTGACTATTAATTGAGATGATGATGTAGAATGTAAAGAGCATTTATTTTTCCATGGGTAATTGGAAATTGATCACAATATTAGGGATCGAGAAGGCCTTTGTTAAGAAGTAAAGAAAGTACTAAGAGTATAGCTTACGAATGAAGAATTTTATTTGAATAGATTTTACGAATTTTTCTCTAAGAAGAGTAGATCAAATTTCTTTCAGATGATTTCGCTATATGATTACTTTCCAAAATTTTCTATAGATTCAATTTCGTGAGTTGTAAGTTCAGTTATAAATTTAATTTTTTAGGTTTTTAGTTAATCTCGGAAATCAAACCATCTAAAACACCTTTTCCTTCAGAGCGATCACTTTTACCTGGCAGCTTTAACATTGGAACTTTCATATCATTCTTTTTAGGTTTACTTTCACTTTTCTAAGGCTATTTAGCTGGAGAAGATTGTTTGATAGGCTTTGTTATTTATGATTTAAAGTTGAGAGAAGGAATTGCTTGATTTTTATTTTTATTTAGTGGAGGAGCTTTCAATTTCGTAGGAACATCCATTATTTTTATAACCTTTTTTATGTATTTCTAAACATTTTCAGCAACTTAGAATTCAAGTTCAAACTCTCGAATAAAAAACTCAAGTATACGATATTGCTTTATCTTTTTACTTATCTATTGATTACGATTGATGGAAATACTTGTGATTATTTTTATGAAGTCAATCATATAGATAGTGTTGATTGAAGGATGATAACTAACATGAGGAGATTCTTTGGTCGTAAGTTCATTGTGTTATGACTGTAAATTGATCAACTAGTTAACAGTGATAGAGGAATACAGTTTGATAAAATTAATGAAACTATACTTCAAGTAAAATGACACAACTTCTTACTCGAGTAGAGTCTAAGATAATTAATCTTGGCAGTAATAGTAAATCTAGCGGACAAAATCGAGTATTTAATGCATGAAATGATGTTATTAAATTGATCTCTAGTCTACCTAAGGTGAAGAAGATATCAAGAATTGTTTTTCTTCAAGTTTGTTTGCTATGCAGCCTATTTTAGGATAGAAGAAGATAGAAAGATGGTTAAATAGCATCTTGATTGATTTGCTTTATTGGTTTCTTAGTTTTCTTTGGTTATAGATTTACAAGCATTTACGGTAGAAAATTAAGACTTTTTTAATTTAATCATTTTTATTCTCTTAGAACAAATATTTAGTGTATTTTTCAAGAGTTTACATGAAGATACTGTTTTTGATGAAAATAGTTGAGATTAGTTTTTACACATGCTTGTGATTTGAGATTAGACCTGAGATAACTAGTAGAAAATTTGAAAATAAATCTGGATAAGTCACGAACAGAGGCTATTATACTTTTGATATTTTATGTGTATCTATTTTCTACTTTTTGGCGAACTTTTTGCTGCAGTTCAGATTATTTCTAGCCTGCAGCATATCTAAATAAGGATGAGATAGTTCTAGTATTTGTCTCTTAATCAACAAGATAATGGGAAATAGCATATCTATTGCAAGATACTGAGCTGTATTGGAAAAAGAATTGTGAAGGTAACTGGCCAGAACACCCAAAATATTTGTCTAATACTTATAAAATCTGGTATTGCTCATGTCACAGAGTGAGAAAAGTTGGTTCAACTTATGGGAGATTTCATTCAATATGAAATCTGATTAGTATTTCTCTTACTTTTTTATATTTTTCAGTGTACCCTGAAACATTTTTATGTGCTAGTTTCGGACAACTCCCACAAAATTTGATTGAAAATCATCACTTACTTCAGTACTAACAAGTTCTTACTAATAATAAAACTGGCCATTCTTTTTGTTTCTATTCATCAACATTTTCAAATGCTTTTTTTAAGTCAAAAAACTCACTCTTTCTCCCCATTGTTTGATTATTGAACGTATTGGAAGCAATTACAAATTTATTGTGTTAAAGTACTAAGTAGAATTTGTGATCTCATATTGAGAATCAGTTCGCCAAGGATCTATAATACCGACAGTAGCAACGCTAATTAAATCCAAATAAAAAGGCCTGAAGCTAAATAAAGTATAGTTTGGTGAACTTAGCTAAGGCTCTAGAAATAAGTGAATAAGGTTTGCAGTAACTACTAATACTTTTCTCAAGTAGCGTAAAGTTGTTTGATCTTTCTATCGATCAAAATTCGACTTACTTTAATTGAAACTTGTATTGCCTCTTATAGAAAGTTGAGATATGTTCATACGGTCAGTGTAAATTTTTTAAAGACATCTGCTACGATAATCTACATTAGTGTCAAAATACCTGAGTTATCAAAAAACTATTGGACTTGCTGAGTTCTTTTATGAGCAAGAAGACATCCAAGTTCGACTGCTACGAAACTTTATCCTATAGCACTGGCAAGCTATCTCATTTAGGAGATACCCTTGGTCCTCTACTCTCTCGAGATGGCTGAGTATCTAGAGGAGTGAATAGACTTGGAGGAGGGGAGAATGAGAGGAGGTATTTTTGAGAGACTGACATTAACTTATTCGTTTTATTTTTTGACTTTGTTATATTTAACTTTCTTATTTAAAAACTTTTAAAGTTCATTTCTTGCCAGATCCCATTGTTATTTCTCGATTTATCCCAATTACCCTAAAAATTGAATTTCTCCTGCTTCCTAGAAATTAGATATCACTCGAGTTAATACCTTGCGCAATCTTTAAACTGAAACGATCTGCCTCAACTGCACGATGTGTTTACGAGCGATCATCAGAAAAAAAGCAAAACTGATGAAACAAGTGGGATGTTGTAAAATGTGCACTAAAAACTCGTTGGCTATATGTTACAGTAATAGAGGTCTACCACTATATCTGATTTTTTGTACATTACGAACCGATTGAGCAAATCGTTGATAAGCAAAAAACATTTTTAAGCTGTTGTTCTGTCGTCTACGTGTTTGTAGTGGAGGAGATTACGAGTCTGGCAGGTTGACTGAATCAATGTTGAGACAATATTTTTCGATGCTGAGAGTGATAAACTTTAGGCTAGTTGATTTTGCATTAGTCTTTTGAGATAATCTGCGAGTTCGCTATTAAGATTGGGGAATTTTCCAAGTTCCTTTATTATAGTCCCCTACATTTGAATATTATAATTATCATCTATCATTTTTCTCACTTTCTCTGAATCATTCAATTAAAAAAATATCGGCCAAATCAAACTCCCTTTTATAAGCAAATAAGAAACTAAGTTGATGTTGAAATTAAATTAATAATAAATCTTATGCAAATGCATCAGATATCAAAAACGTCTTGATTTACTTTTAGATTTGTCTTATACTCTACGAAGACCTACTTTCAACAGCTATAGCACTTTTACATAGCACTTTGTTGCCTATTTTTTGAACATTTTATGTTTAACTGGCTTTGCATTTACTTATTTTATCGTTTTTCTGTGCGTGTTGGTACTGTTTAACTTAAGAGGAGACTGTCTTAACATTCTGAGTTCAAGTTTTAAATTGTTATCATTACAAGTTTAAGTCAGCTTACGCATGTTCCCTGTCATATTCATTGGATTTTGCTCTTTCTCTCTTGATTTATGAGAAGATGTAGTTGTTCTTTTTCGACAGCCTTAAGAAGCTTCAGTTGTTTTCTTTTACTTTTTAAAAAACTAGTTTTCTGCTCTGAGCCAAGGATGTAACAAAATCTAAATTATTTGTAGTTTACTTCAGCAGCTGTAATTCTTTAATCTGGATTTACTCTAAGCATTCTGTTTACTAGATCTGATACTTCTTTGGAAAAGTATAGTTAATGCCTAGGATAGTCAGTTGAGTTAATTTTTTTATATAGCTCTTGATCCGTAGATCCTTTAAACGGAAAAATTCCAGTTAAAGTAACAAAAGTTAGAACTCCTAAAGCCCATACATCTGCAGGCTAACCTCTATACTCTTTCTTTTGGACTATTTAAGGTGCCATATAGCTAGGCGTACCACAAAATATTTTGACCTAAATTTTGACAATTTTACTTTTTTATGTTTTTCAATACAAGTGCTAAAACCAAAGTCGATTAGTTTTGGCGACAAGTCTTCATTTAAGATTATGTTTTAAAGTTTGATGTCTCTATGTGAAATCTGTCTTAAATGAAGATATTAGAGAGCCTAAGCTAAAGATCTGATGATTCCTTTGCAATTATTTTCAGATGCTCTGTGGTTGGGTTGATTTTTGAGATAGTTATTGAGAGATATTCCTTCTAGGTATTACATTATAATATTTAAGTGATTATTTGTCTAAACAACATCTAGAATTTTCACTATGTTCGGATGATCTAACATCTGTAAAATTCTGATTTCACGTCTTACTGATTTTTTACGTTGAGGTTATCTCAACTTAGCTTTTTAGTAGACTTTAATAGCTATTTTTTTGCCTAAGGGTTTGTATGTAGCAACTCTGACTGAAGCATAGGCACCTTAGCCTACAACACGTCCAACTGTGTAGTCTTTTTTGAACTCTGCAGTTAAATCTTGAGTTTCTTAATCAAAAAGAGCATCAATCTTATCTTAGTCAAGTTAGTTAAGATTTGGTAAGCCATTTAAAAGTTTATCTGTGGAATCATCAACTTTCAAAAATTTAACGGAGTTAGCAAAATCTTTCACAGGTTTTGGATGCCATTCCTCTAAAATATGTTGCTAAGTTTTGGTGATGTGTTCAGCTTTTGTTTTGGATTTCGAGCGATTGAATAAGTGATCAATATCCTACTATGTCATGAGATTTTTTTTGTTAGTTTTGCCAGTTGTCTGGTGCTTACTGTTGAGGGTTTTGTTTAGTTTGGCAGAACTGTTCTTCCAAAGTCCATTGGTGTTAATTGCGCGTAAAATTTGAGATACTTATGTAGTGAGGGTAGTGATTGCAGGACCATCTTTGGTCTTTTTGCGACGTCCTATGTTTTATTTGCTCTGCATAACGACTATTATAATAAAAACAAAATTTATAAAAGCCTCAAATATTACTAATTTTAATGAAAGTCACCTTTCTATCAGCTTGATCAACTCAAATTAAAGCCAAAGAGAACATGAGGAAACTTTTAACAAACTTAAACTGCTTTTTCGATCGGAGGCAGAAAATCCTCTTTAAAATGATGAGTTTCATGGTTTGATTAAGTTCGCTGGATTTTATCTTTTGAGATAAACCATATATTACAAAATATACTCAAAAGAATATATAGTTATCACAATGTGTTTAGTAAATGGCGATATTCACTATTCTTCCAAAAACTATAACATTTTTCCAACTTTTTAACGAGTACTATCTCCAATTTCAAATTCGAGTTCCAACTTGGAATTAACATCGTAAGTAGTAAATATGTACTCGAGTAGACCTTGCAGACCTATAATTTTCAAATAGTGTAGGTAATCATAACTATTTGTTAATCTATATCTGCTAAAAAATAAAATGCTTAATGCAAGTTCTATTGATTCGTTGCTGGCCATTTCTTTGATTGAATAGTAGCATTCATCAAAAATATCTTTCCAATGAGACTAAAAGTAAGGCTGAATTAAAGAATAGCCCTCATTAGATTTGATGAAGTACTAGAGTAGCTGCATTCTTTATTTGGAAAGGGCATCTTTGGTGAGTAATTTGGTGAAGAAGAGAAATCTATCTTGGAGATGGATGTCATTTTGAATCAAAGAAAGCAAGAATAGAATCTAATTATTTTCATATTTTCTGAGAAGATTAAACAATATTTTCAAACAGGAACGACTAAGTTCCTCATCGCGATTATCGTAGATTTCTTTTATCACAATCGAAATGAGTTATCTACTCTCAAAGTACATCTAAAAGTTCTAACGACTAAATAATTCCGTTAAATACAGCTCTATTTGGAGCATTTGTAGGTGTATTTTTTTAACCAAGAAATTAAAATCGTTATTAAAGGCAATGTGGGCGTGCAACTGAAGTATTTGGTAAAAACTAGAAAGGTTCCTTTGAAATATCATGTAAGACTCGTTGTAGTACTCTCTTTATCTGTAGATCAGTTTGATTATTGTGTTTGAGATCAATGAAAATAAATGGAGCATCTACTATTAATCTTCTTTTTTAACATTTTTTAAGCATTCTTTTATTTAGCAGAGACATTTGATCAATTATCTCGTAATTAATTTTTAGCATTTTATACCTAATTCCTCGTCAACTTTATCCATTGTTACTGCCAAAGAATTCATAGTATGCACGATTGTCTTCATTATAGAGAGGTCTAAACTTTTATTGTTGAAGGAGTATTCATCAAATACTTTTAGTTCAAAACATGCAAGGCATAGTTTTACTATTTCTTCTTTCGTGTCTAAACTGATGTTGTCTAAAAGTATGTTGCTGAGAATGACCTGTATAATTTCTATATCTCTTCCTTTGATGGTTGATAAAGCAATATGTTCCAAAGTTTTTAGCAATTATTGTTGTTATATATCGTATTTGAGTTAATTGTCTCTTAACGATCTATCTGAAATCTACTTCAACCAGTTAGTCTAAGGAGATGTATAGTCATAATCTTCATGATCGCCTTCGTATGAAGCAAGCAATTAATTTCTACGTGATTTGAAGTAAGTGAGTCTTTAATATCTGCTAATTTCGCGCGCTATTTTGTTTCGCTTGATAGCAAGTTCGCTCATTATATTTATAAGAAAGATCAAATTTACAGAAATCATTGATAAAACTTGTATTTGGATCCATATGCAAACTATTTGAGATCTCTCTTGGGCTTTTTTGGGGCCTCAATTACTTCAGGATGAAAGACTAAACTCTCATCATATATCATATTTTGAAGAATCTATTTTGTAGGTTTGAAGTTATCCCATCCCCAATCAAAACTTTTCTTACAGATGGGTTCCTGCTCCTCATCATGCAAACCATCAAAGTATGGGTGAGCAAGACATTACTAGACAGTGTAACGTTTGTCGGGATTAAATGTAAGCATTTTTGATAGGATATCAGCAGCTGTGGGTTTTATGTTTGGAAAAAGTTTTTACCAATTCTGTTTCGATCTTTTAGGAAGAGACTTTATATATTTTATTGCGTTTTCATTTCCTAAATGGATTCAAATATACCTATATATTTCATGTCCTAGGAGCTAGGAGTTCCTAAAACTGAAATGATTCTTTGTACTTGATCAAGAAAATCTTAGCCAGGAAACAAAGGTTGCCTACCTAGGAGTTCAGCAAATATACAACCAACAGACCAAATGTCTACAGCTTTTGTGTACTCACTAGCATTCAAAATAACTTCAGGTGCTCTGTACCAACGAGTTACGACATATTCAGTCTTCTCCTCTTCTTCCTCAACGTACCCTCTAGCAAGACCGAGGTCACAAATCTGTAGATCACAGTTTTTATTCTAAATATTTAACGATTTTACGAGTAAAAGGTTGCTAGGTTTTAAATCTCTATGTATAACATTTGCAGAGTGCATAAAAAGCAGTCCTCGAAGGATTTGGTAGACAAAATATTGAATATGATCTTCACTAAGTTCTTGCCTTGAGTATATGACTCTATGGAGATCTGTTTCCATGAGGTCAGTTATGATATAAATGTCAGTGTATCCTGTTCTTGCTTCAGGTTTTAAAATGTCTACTAGTCCTATAATGTTGTCATGGTTGAAAAATTCTATGTTTAAGGCAAAATACTTAGTAGTTTGATTTCTCTAACTATGCGTTTAGCGTCGATTAAGTCTTCAAATGCATTTATCACCTGAATAGATGGTAAATTACCTTTTTGATTGCTACTTTTTTGTTCTTTTCGCGGTCCAAAGCCGATGCTACCACACCGTATGCACCAGATCCTATTTGCTTGATGACCTAATATTTTTCGTCAATGACAAAAGGTGTGCCTCCCACTTCAAACAGCACTCTGCCCTTTGGTATCGGGACTTTGCTTTCCTTGGTTGCCTTTTCGCCTTTATGATGCATAACAATTAATTATCGATTATCGATTTAAACGCCTTATAACATCCAACATAAACATATAGATAATCTTTATTAATAAATAAACAAAAGTATCGAATTTTAGAACAGAAAATAGTTCAGTGTGAAAGTCGAAGTAATTACGATTAGCATATCATCTTTTCTTATTTTTTTTTAATTAAGCCTCGATAGCTTTCTGCTACTCAATGAATGACTGGTTGAACTCTTCGTTCTAGAAAGTATAGCTTGAATTTTTGCTTCCTTTTCCTGCTTGACCTAAACTTTGCATAATTGCCATTTGTAACTAAGGATCATCTTAAACTCCATAGCCGTGATGTTCATATCTTTAGTATTGATTTGACTATTGACGAGGCTGAGGACGTGGGTCTTCGTAGATTACTCTTTGTTTAGTTTAGGGAGCTTTGATTCTTTGAGGGGGTTAGTAGTTGTTAACCGTCGGTTTTTATTCTTTTCTATAAGCTACGGGTTGTCCATACTTTTTTTCAATTGATTGTCTCTATTTAACTGAGACAACCTTTGGTTTTTCCCTTAGATTTTCAATTTTTGGATTTATCTATTTAAAGCTAGGAGGTTGTTACTATCTGCTTCGGGTGTTTTGCTTTATAGGCTAGCGACTTCCATAAACTTTGTTACCATAATCATTTCTATTGGCGTTTGTATTTGAGCTTTGTGGGACAATATGAGGATTTGATGAAGGTACATTACCACTTATTCTTCCAATAGGTCTAGGGTCCTATTTTTTGGTATTATTTGTATATGTAATAGGTGGAGGATTGACAGTATTTGGAATTTTCCTTATCTCTTCTTTTTTTGTTTAAATTCGATTTGGCATGAGCTGCTGTTTTGGATATTCTTTCCGATCTTAGACTTTGATTTCTTGTTTTGGAAGAGGAGGATTGTAACTTACAACTTTAGGCTGCTGTTGTACATTTCTTTTGTCAGCGTTAGGCACGTAATCTTTGTACTATACATTTCGAGGTTAGTAACTTGGGACATTTATTTTTTATCGAGAGTTCACCTTTTGTATATTATTGCTATTTTGCTCAATGAGTCTTCTTTGCTGGTATATATGCTACTGGTAATTACGGGTAGGTTTAGGCTACTATTTTGGCCCTTCACAAGAAACAATGTGAATTAAATAATCCTTGTTTGTTATTGGCAAGTTGCATTTTGTACAAGGCTTGGTTCTTGCTTCACAAGCTTTTATATGGGTGGAAAAAGTGTTGACTGGTACATTCAGATCACAGTATTAGCAATACTTAGGCTTTTGTGTGCAGCTTTTTTCATGTGTTTTGAATTCAGCGGATGGGAAAGATTTATTACAATGAGGGCAAGTCTCTTGTTTATGATACTATTAATCATGTTCTTCCTTGAAATTGATGTCATACATTTCACCGCATTAAGGGCATTTTTTAATGTTCCTGCGACAATAACTAAAATGGGTGGCGATTTTGCTTTAAGGAATGTCTTTTAAGCAGTTGTCACATCGTTATAGAGCCTAATTCTCCATATATTCTAATTTAAACTACAATTATAATCAGAATTGAGTTGACGCCTGTTGAGATCAGTTTAAAATTATCATATCGGAAAATAACAAACATTAGCATATTTAATTCTTTTATTTATTTTTTCTAAATACGTAACTGAAGAAATCTGTAATAACCTCTTTTAACTTAGATATATAATAAGTCTTACAGAAATAATACTTGTTTTGACTATTTAATGTAAATCTATTTCTTGGAGATTTGAAGCTTTGTTTTAAGTTAAGTATAAATTGAGGCCAACAAACTTTTATAAGATTCTCTTACAAGCATTATTTATTTATTTAAGTCATGTACTTAATGGACTTGGAATAGCAAAGTAAAAATTACGTAAAACTCACCTCTGAACAGTTTGATGCTAAATATAGAGAAGTGGAAGATCTTGGTTCAGGCACTTTTGGTTCAGTTTGTAAAGTGCTTTCTGCACAAGGTCAGGAATTCGCTATCAAAAAGTTCAACTCACATGCTGTAAGAAATGTGAAGCAAATCGTTCGGGAAGTTGATAACCTCAAAAGATTGGAACATACCAATATTGTTCGTTTTTATGAGTGTTTTGTTGTAGATGAACGAAATTTCAGAATACTACTCTAATACTGTGAAGGCGGAAATCTAGAAACATTTATCAAAAGCAACAAAGTTTCATAGCTTCAGCGTTTGAAAATCATCAGGGATATAGCCTAGGGACTGGCATATGCTCATCAACAAAAAATAGTTCACAGAGACTTAAAACCTTAAAACATATTCTTGGGTAGGGCAAACAAAGCTAAGATTGGAGACTTTGGCTGTAGTATAAAAATATAAAATTAGGAAGAAACCATGTTATCAAGAATAGGATCTCCAGCTTACATGGATCAAAGGATATCGGACAATGATCCATATGATATGACTGTAGACATCTATGCTTTTGGGCTCATTATTTTCTGTATTTATAAAGGAAAAGGTTTGTATGATGAATGCCAAAACATTCAAATTCTGAAAAAGCAAAAGAGTAATATTTACAAAGACTATGACCAAAAAATGGAAGAATTAACTGAAGATTTGCCTTATACTATTAAAAACATAATCAAAAACTGCCTTCAATTAAACTATATTTCCCGCTATTCTGCCAGAGAGATTTCAAGGATGATGTAGAAAGAGATAGTTTAAAAAGAAAAGTAGCTTGATAAAGCAACAAAATCGACTTAGGAAGAAGCTGAAATTGAAGACTAAGAAAGTCTTTTTATCATTCAGATAATGAAGCAGAAACAATTTTTAGAGAAGAAATAAAAGATTGAGAATACTAAAAGCAAAATACTCTAACTTCTCAATTAATACAAGTAAAAGATGGAGGAGACAAAGGAACTATAAACTATAAAGTATATTGATCCCAAATGCAAGCAAAGATTAGTCGCTTACATCTTTTTCTACTACATCTATTGGCTAAATCGATTCTAAGATTACATGGTGAAGAACAACTCCATTTTCTAACAAAAATATTCCTACATCGAACCTGACTACATCGAACCACATTTTATGGAATAACTAAAATAAATGATTGCAACTGAGAGAAAGAGATACAATTCATTTTATGTCAAATGCTGTAAAGAGATAAACACTACCTTGCGTTTGCTCAATCAAAAATCACTGCCACCAAATTTCAAAGAGATAATAAGGCTAGGTTGTTTTGATTATGGTTATAACAAACTTGACTCTTTTCAAGATAATACGATCAGAGAATAAATCTATACATTGTTTAATAATGAAGCCAAGAAAGATTATCAGAGAAATCGTGGAGGTGATAGCAATGAAGACGAGAGATTCATAAAGATAGAAAAACTATGCAAAAATCTATGATTCGTCTTTATAAATTAATACATTTTAAAAACAATTAATTCCTTACTGACAGGCTTACTTGACATCGAATTATACTTTACTTCATATCTTTTCCAATCGCAAATAGATTTTTGTTGTACGATATTCACTTTATAATTTTTATATGAATATCATGTTGTTTATATTGGTAATCCTCACCTGGTCAACTCTAGCATCAACTCCAGTAATTTTGATCTCTGGGCAAGAGTAAAAATTAGTCTATTTAGAAATGCTTTTGTTCTAAACTCCGAAGAGCTTCTTGAACACATTAAAACATCAACTGATGTTAAATTCGTACATCTTGCTTAGACTACTGCTAACCAAGTTGAAAAAATAGCCAATATTTTCAAAGAACTCGGCATTTCGAAAGAGAGAATAAGCTCTTTTGTGACTTCACCTGAAAAATTGGAATAACTTAAAGAAAAACTATCAAGTCACAAATCTTTCAATCATTACGTAGCAACTCTTAAATAACTCAAAAAAATCCTTACAAACAAAGATGATTCAAGTACTATTCTCGCTTTATCTCCCATCACGCAACAAAGAATATTACTACAAGCAAATGGAACAGTTGAGTCCAAAATATTTGAAGCAATGACACCCTATGCGTTATCAGGCCTTCTGGTTGGTTTATTTTTGCTTGTAATGATGTGTATTGCTGTAAGTTGTCTCTACGACTTAAAGACAAACGATCGTTTCGCAAGGCAGAATCTTCATATTGGCCGCTAGTCATGATAATATAGGCTTTAATCGCTATTTCACGGAGAAATCTGAATTATTCTACTTATATAATCAAAAGTCAAAGGTCGAAGGATCTGGGTTACGAACTTTTAAGCTATTTTTGAATAAAAATTCAGCCAAAGTGTCAACAGGATCAGCTGGAAATTTGTTCAGAAGCTCCACGATTCCTTCTGAAAGGATAGGAACTAGGTTAATGTCTAAGTATTTTCTTAAGGCTAAAGATTTTTTATCCAAAATCTCCCTCTATTAGTTTTGTTCATTTTCTTTTTTCATCATGTAGTCCTATCTTTGAATATCACGAACAATCTGCTACTTTTTATTTAACTCAGATCGTACTTCATGTTTTCTTTGCTTCTCTTCCTTAAGTCTCATATCGATTAATTCTTTCTATGCTTTTTCATTACCACTTACTTTCTTTACTAAAGACTCGAGAATAGCTTCAGTTTGAAGACTTACACGTACATGATGACAAGGGATGTTATTTTCTTTGAAGAAATCTTCAACCACAAAGTCTCCACTATCTGAGTTATTCAGAGCTCTATATCTTTTGAGTAATGGTCGAATCTTTTTTTCACTAAGATGAGTTCCTGCTATTTGTTATTCAGGCAACTTCTGAATTCTTTCTATAATTTATTAGTCAGCCATCTCCAATATTATCAGTTTTGTAGGAGCGAACCTTTTTTATAAGATTTTCTTTGCATTTTAATCAGGTTATTCTCCCTATGCAACAGGAGGTAAGCCCATAAAGAGTTCTTTGGCATCATCGTAACGTCTTGGATAGCCATCTAAAATATAGCCTCTGTTAAGACAGTCATTTTGGCTTAATCTCCATTTAAAACATTTGTAAACAAGCTCATCACTTAATCTGATATCTACTGATTATGGATCAAAAGGGGGGAGATTTTATCCTAAGTAAAATAATAAATACGTAGTTATTTAGGTATTTTTTTTAATTTTTCCTTTTGCTCTTCATACTACGCTTGTTTGGCTTGAATCTACGATTATTTCTTTTCGTTCAAAAAGTTTTTGATTTCTTCTCCAAATTCATTTTTTAATTCCTTTACTTCATCTATAACTTTCTTGATAGTTATGTGAGGCAAGTAATATTTTTCGGATAAACTAAATAATCAACAAGATACTTTTTGGCAAAGTATGATTTGCCTGCACCTGGAGGTCCAATTATAAAAATTTTCTATTGAAAAAGTCCATAAACTTTATTATATTATTGACGTAAAGGTTCAATATTTTTTTGGATTCCGTCTTTACTTCTCCAAGAAAATTTGAATTTTACAACCTCAGCGCCTTACTAAACTTAAATTGCAGCCTATTCTTACTCTATTTTAGCAAACAACATTGTCGGTTTCATTCTCAAGTTCAGAGTCAATTGACCTACATTTTTACTCTTTTAATTATAAGCTACAGATTCTACAAGGCCTGTACCGATTCCTTTTGATATAGCCTCAATTATTTTACGCTGAGTAGGCTTAGGATTGTGGTCTAAAGCTAAAATATAGGGTATTTTTGGTGTTTTTTCTATAGTCTTTTAGATATATGTGACTAAATCTGCTATATGCACTGTTGGGATTCTGTTTTTACCTTTTCCAAAATAAGGCAATTTTTAAGGTCTCTGAAGCCGAGCTTGCATAAAATAATCAGAAAAAAGTTGTTATCCTTCACCATATAGCAAGCCAGAGCAAATCACATAGGATTTAAGATTGGATTTTACGTTGCCAGCAGCTAGGCAAAGAGTTTATATAGATTTGATTTTTTCGTATTAGGGGTCAGGCTTTCTCAAAGCATAGTCTTTGTCTGTAAAACGGACGTATGTTTTTTTTTCTTATCCTTAAGCAGGCTAAGCTGCACCTTCTTCTTCTGAATCTGGTTATTATGGAGGATTATCATCGCCTTATTATTAATCGTTTTCTTTCTTTTGTTTTGGAGCTGTTTTGGCCCAAGACATAACATTCGAAACGCAGATTATGATTTTATTCTAAGTGAAAGGGTGGATTTTAAGAGTTGAAATCACAAACTAAGCTTACTTGAGGTCGCATTACAAAAGATCGTAGATTATTACATCTGAGTTGAGTATGATATCCTCGAAAAATTTGACTTTTTAAGTCTAACTATGAAGATAGAAGTACATTGATAACTTTTCGTACACCTGCAGGTAAGTCTTCTTTCTTATTGGGATTGATAGTTCCGACTATGCGATTGGGATTTTCGGGATGTAAATGGTCATTTCTCAATCTGGCAACTAGGTGGTGGCTGAAGAAGGTATTGAGACTAGAAACGAAATATTTGGTGGGTTGGTAAGGTGCAACTTGCTTTTTAGGTTTGTTTTCTTATGACTACATAAGTTGTATTTAAATAATAACAAAAAGAATCTATTCAAAT
>Ga0194117_10001949_pt1 | contig 22811 bp, 10 predicted proteins | sample TA2MahsurfametaG_FD_160579 | JGI IMG/M metagenome (GOLD analysis project Ga0194117, IMG submission 160579) | Freshwater microbial communities from Lake Tanganyika, Tanzania - TA2015009 Mahale N1 surface | ecosystem: Environmental > Aquatic > Freshwater > Lake | place: Tanzania: Lake Tanganyika...
TACAGCTATTAAAGTGTATGTCCATCATGATTTTAGTCAAAACTGTTAATAAAGTCAAAGGAGTTTTACATGTATTAAGGATGTATATCTGCTCCCTAAAATGTCTTCATGTACTACTTGTTAAAGTACTGTTTTAATTCTTCGGAGGATAATAAACCATCCCTATCTAAATCATAGCGTTTGAATTCTAATTTTAAATTAGAAGGTACCTTAAATGATCTCTTCTTTTGTTTTGGACATTGATTTAACTTGCTCAATTAAGAGGATTGATATGATAATAAAAAGGAGTACTTTCATATAAAGTCTTTATTATTAGATAATGCAAAATAATCCATCATATAACATCATATAAACTCACAATTAGAATGAATTAAGCTATTCCATTTTCTCTATTATAATTTTATAACATATTTATTCAAACCATCAAACAATGAATCGTAAAATATAAGGACAAGAGAGTATGGATAGATTACTCAAAAATAAATATTCCGAAAAGGAAAAACAAAGAAGTTATATCAACCCGCCTTTACCCTCCAAAAAGATCACTCTATCAGATTTATGTGCATAATAAAAATTAAAAGTGGGCGAGCTTATCAAAATTAATGAGTCAAGAAAACTTGAAATCATACAACTGAACGAGGAACTCACCACAGTTCGTAACAAATTTGCAGATTGCCAAATCAAACTCAATTAACTTTTGCCTTTACTCGAAGCCAAACAAACCGAGTGTAGATAGAATGCCTAAAAATTAAGTAGAAAGGATCGGTAGTTAAACTAGAAAATGAAATAATTCGAAAAGCACATGTAAGAGTGTGGATAGTTTAAAAAAATAGTATAGAAATTTAGTAAAAGAGTAGTTTAAAACAAAGGAATACAGACAGAGCTACTCGTAGTCAATTTCGCAGTCCAAACTAAAAAACATAAACAAAAAAAACAAGAGGTTCAAACTGAGAGTTTTTACATTTAGCAAGATTAAATCTAAGTTAAAAACAGAAGAAATCTTCAATCTAAATCTAACCAAAAATCATCTAATTCAGTTTCCAAAAGACAATAAAACAAAAACAAATATTCATTCTCCAAATCTGAACTTTAGCAAGGTTCAGAATAGCGAAGCTAAAACTATGATCATGAAAATCATTCTAGAGAATAGCCTGATAATATTCGTTCTTAAGAAGTTGAGGAGTGTTTTGAAGATCTTACTAGAAAATGGATGCAGCTAAAAGAGAAAAATCTGAGCAAATTGAAAAATCAATATGAAGAATCTAAGAATAGATTTTATAAAGAGGTAGCTGATAAAAATATCTATCCACAAGAATTTACAGATGATATAGATTAACCTTAGCCTTAGAAAGAAAATTTAGAAACAGATGAAATCGATTAGAACTAACTTAATAGATTATTAAAGTCTAAAAATTTCAGTGCAAGCAGACTTTTAACTTCAAAAGGATTAATGAATGAGAGCCAGAACTAGAGAAAAAATTCTTATCATTACTCAGGGAAGAGTGCTTAAGTTTAAAAGAATAAACCTGTAAAGGAAAAAAGAAAAGCAGTCCAATAAACCAAATAGTATAAAATAAATCCAAATCAAAACTTACAAAACACAACTTAGATCAGAATCAAACAAAATCCTCCGCAAAATATCCAAAATCTACAGAAATATGAGAAATAACTCCTCCTGACTAACTACTACTAAAACGACCTGATGGACTTAGTCGAATAGCTCGACAGATGATAATTTTGATATATAATGGCATCTTGACATCTCAGAGATTCGAATTTTTATTAAGTGGAAGACGAACATCAACAAATAAAGGATTTTCAATTTTTTATTGTTGTATTCATTATTTAATTCCATGCCCGTGAGATAAGGAAAGGCAAAACTTTGGTTTAATACTAAAGAAGAGAGAGTAACCATCCCTTCATTCAGGACGAGTACGATGACACCGTGATCTCCAACATTGAGTTGACCACTGATGATGAAGCTGATGATAACTATTGTCTCATGTTTGTTAGACAAAAAAAGGAAGCCTTCCTCACTCTTAACAGTAGAGCCAGTGACGATATCCAACGTGTAACAATAGATCAAATTAGCTCAACAACATCTACGGCAACACTACTGAGTTCATCAATAAATATCTCGCAGGAAAAAGAGATCACACTATCAACAGAGAATGGAACCTTCAAAAAGGAATGTTCGGATGGGCTGCAGGATATCTTTTGCTCAGAGAAGTAAATCATAAATAATATAGCTTCCCATTCGCAACTTCTATGCTCGTTCATGGATTATGATCTTCGCTCTTGCGATGTATCACTAAAGAAAAGGTACCCTCAATATCTTCTCTCCCAATTTCTATGTACTTAAGGACGAATTCACTGATAAGAATATTCGCAACTATCAAGCTTATGTTGATATGACTAATCCTATTATTCCTCATGCCAGCAACAAAATCCCAGAAGCTAAAGTTTGGCAACTCAACCAACCTGCTTACATGAGAGAAGCTCCTGAAATTAAACTTTCAGAATTAGCTCAAATCTGGCTTCCTCCTACCGAAAAAGTCGTTGCTTGGGATGGTACTTACAACATGCCTTTGGCTGGTCTCGCTCACCCTCTCCATAAAGATGCCAAATTCATCGATTTCGTGTGGTGGGAATACTGATGATTATAGACAAAAGACCTTAAACACTTATCTGTCTACTATATTACAAAATTATAACAAAAAATTTAAGAATATTTATCTAAATATTTTTTGTTCTAAGATCATTCCACTGAGATGTTCTTTTTGATTAAATTGTTTTTACGGATTTTTTGCCACATTTTCTTTTTCTCATCGCCTACAATTTCTCTTGGAAGAGTTTAGATACCTTCGACTCCAGGAATAGGGAAGTTATACATAAGGACGTCATCAAATGTATCATGGTGAGTATAGAAAAACAGTAAAAGTAAGGAAGCATATTTTACAGAGGTGGATCAAATCTGAAGCAGGTTTGTTCGATCGTAATATTATCATTTTTGCTGAAATTACCAGGTAAAGGAGCTGCAGTGCTGCAGTTTCCTGTGATAGTTTGATCGGGATTTGACAAAATATAGCTGATATCATCTAAACCAGCCCATTTAATATTCTTTTTGAGTTTGATAGTTGAGGTCCATCTGAACGGAATCGGATCACTTTTGACATCACAGTCGCTAACAGTACCTAGCACACTATCTCCGATTTAGACACAACGTACAGGGTAGCCTGTAGTGGCTGTTATTAGTAGGCCAAAAAGTGCAAGCAGAATTAGTGATTTCATTTTGTAATTTATCATAATTCATACTAAACTAAAGATTAATAGCATTACAAAAAGATTATTCCCTTTACTTTTTATCTATAAGATATGCAGTTAAGATAAAGTAGTTTATTTTATTTATAATTCAAATGTCCTAAGGAATAAGTCCTAGAAAAAAAAAAAAAGATGGTGTTTACGAACCTGAAGCACCCAAAAATCCAAGTCCTCGATCAGCAACCGAATTCGTTACCCCAGACTAAAAATTATACTACTAAAAAAAATGAAATGAATACACATTTTTATCATAACTTTCTTTATATTGTTATAAAAATCTATTTAAATAATTTTTAAAATACTAGTCTAAGATTCTGTAGTTAGTCTTTTTATAAATAAATGGGTGTTATTTTACTTCTTTTTATATCTATCGATCTTTAATGATTGATCTTGTTTCAATTCAGCAATATATCTTTATTTTAGAATATGAAAATCATCAAAAATTTAGTCCCTAATTTTGGCAAAAATTAAAGTGAACTTGATAAAACAATCTTCAGGAGGAGCTTCTAAAAACATCTAGATCAACTCTAAATGCCACATCAATACACAGGCTTCACAAATAGAATTCTTGTCCAAGAACCTGATGCTAAAACCATCAACTACTTCATTCCAGTCTATGTGATCATCAAAATCAAAAGTATCCAAGACATTGATATTAAAAAACTAGTGGGCAGCATCAGCTGTGTCATCATCATTAGTGTGAAAATTTAAAATCTTCCTGAAGAAATCGTCAACATGCTTTAAAATAATATGAACATACAACTCAATAGGTCTGTACTTATCTAACTCAAAGAAAGCTAATAGAACAATATTTCTAAGAGCATAAAAGACAAGATGCTCACTTTTACTCTCAGAAAAACCGTTTCTGCAACCATTGTATAAGAAACATTATGGTCTCCTTTCGAAATATTTAGGCTGATCGTCTCTCTCACTTTCAACTCCATCAAAAAAGATGGACAAGATATTTTATATTCTTACCTATAACATAAATAAATGTAGAATAATCAGAAAGCACATCGCCTTGAGACTATTATGAATTAGATAAGAAATACATTTATTGGTAGCCAAAAAAAATAAAAAACTCAAGATAAAATTGAATTTGATAGCCTAAAGAAGTATGTTATCATGTTTAATTCGATGAGATGTGGAGCTTAAGTACCCATTAGCTTTGCCTTAGGCTGCTCATATTCACTTTATGATCTTGCTTAGAGAAAACTCGAAAGTTACCATACATATCTTGATTCTTACAACGAGATCATTAGAAATTATGAAGACTCATTGCAAGTTAAATCGAAGGACGATTCAAAGAAGAAGTAAGGAAAATCTAAAAATTCAGATATTAAAAAAGAAGAGTAAATATTTAAGGTAAACAAACAAAATTTGCCAGATACACCTGCAAATATTACCTTTGAAATCTAAGAGAATAAAAATAATTTTAACAACTTTATCACTCAGATTTACTAGGAATAATAGCAACAAAAAGGGGAAAAGGAAATAAAACCCAAGTACTATCAATATACCCATATTGTTATTCCACTTTACAAGTACCCAGGAAACTCTTTAGCCACTATTTTCATACCCATTTTTCTACTAGAACTGTTAAGTCTTGCTATATTTTACCAAGAAAACTAACTTTCAAGCAGAATTGGATCCATAGCTACTATGGTACTCGGATATATTGCCTTGATACCTTCCATCAAGTAATAACTGCCTCCTTCTTCAAAAATAACAATTATTGAAGGAGTCGTTTACCTTTCAACAATGTGCTGTCTTTTATCTTTAATTTAGAGTTTCAGAGTCGATGGAAGATAAGACTACATATTTGTTTGGTATGAAAATAGCCTCTTCTTGCTATGTCTATTCATTCACTCAGCTATCTTCATATTTATTCTCTCACTATTAGTTATTCATAAATTAGTCTGGTAGAAATCATACAACTACGATGAAGCTGTCAAAAGTCCAGATCCTGAAAAAGAAAACCAAAAATGGATCAATCTTTATTGTGATGAAGAATTCTTCAAGGTCAATAATAAGATCTATGCCAAAAATCTGAACAGCAAAGCTGAAGAAAACAAATCAAAAGGTCTTATTAAGAAGTATGTTCCCAAAATATAAGAATAGTAAGAAAAACCACCTGTACCTAATTTTTTCGATGCAATCGCATCTTTACAAGCTTAAGCCCCAAAACAATAGATATCTTCTATTGAAAGAACAGAATCTATTTGGACTTTTGATGCTTCAACTTTGAAAACAGAATCAAATTTAACGTAGAATGTTTAAAAGGCTTAAAAGCCAGAAGAAAAAGTTGAAATTAAATCTAAAGAAATAAAAGGTTCAAAAGAGAAAGTTGAGAAAAAACCAAAGAAAGTATTCAATTATCAAAAAGGTCTTTAGTATCTCGACGAGCTGATAAGCCAAGGATATCATATCACACTAGCCAAGTAGAAGAAATAAAAGAAGCCTGTCGCGGAATGTGCTAAAGACTTAAAAAATAGCGAGAAAAAGAGTCAATGATAAGATTCAATTGCTATTTAATTTAATTTATATCTCTATATACTATTTATATCAGCTTATTTGATGAATAAATGAGTCCAAACTAATGAAGTCATTGACTATAACTTCTTACACTTACTTCCAGTCCACCTCAGTCCTAAATTCATTCAGATTTATCATGTACTGCATCAGTATTAAAGCATTTAATCTTAACTCACTTTAATCTCTAATAAAGGAATCTTTAACGATAATCAATCTTTTTTTGGGCTTATACTCAACATTCTCTTAAACCTATTCAGTTGGAACATAGTTAATACCACATTGAGGTAAGTAGTTGAGAAGATAGGGACGGTAAATAAAAGGAGTTGTGTTCGTCTTGTTATCAGTCATTATAATTTTAGCAACTAAATTATCCAAAACTTACGTTCAGGTCGACGTGCGAAATGTTAGTTCATTTCTGAAGTAATCTAAGGCACAGTTAAATCAACACCAAAGTAGTCCGTAATAAAAATCCATTGATGATGAGCAAACTATCCCAAATTAGTCAAAGAAATCATCTCTATAAGTTTAATAGCTGAAAGCAAATAGTTCGGATTTTTAGATATTTCATTGTTAATATGAACCCTTACTAGCTGTTTTGAAAACGTTTGCATTAAAAGAGTCAGAATCATAGGCCAAATGTCGATGAAGAGTTGATTCAGAGTAATCTCAGAAAGACGCAGAATAAGAATTCTAATCGCAAACAGAATCAATATAAGGAGAGCTGCGTGCACGTTTTATGGTTTTCTAATAACGTCTGCTATCTTTTCTAATAATGCTTTAAGTTTGTTCGCATATCTATCCTTTTGTCCAGAGTAAAGAATAAAGCAAATTCTTTCAAAACTCTTGATTCTTCTCTTGTTTTAAACTGACTAACTGGTAAAGTAACTGCTAGACAGTGATACTTTATTCAAATACTCTATGTAAGTTTAGCTGTTTTTATCCATTGACACCACCCAGTCGATAATCTTAGCCCAGTAATTCAATGTGTTCACGTTACAGATGAAAAAGTCATCTTTGTTAAAAATATCCAAAACTTTTGGTTTTATACTTTTGATAAATAGTAACCTTGCACGTTCTAAAAGGTCATAAAGCACTTCTGAAGCACATTCTGCAAATATTTGATTATGAGTTGCTTTATCCTCTATAACAGATAAAATGATGTCCATCCATTCACATGTTCGAATCACTACCCAGTGCGCTTTTTCAGGAAGATAGGTGTTTTGTAGTACCTCGAGTCCAAGTTTTTTCAAAATCTTGAAACAGTAAACTCGATAGTGAGTTTATATTTCGCTATTTTCTCCAGGAGCAAATTCTTTCAAAGAAAGTTTGTCTGTATAATTACGTTAAGATGGCTTTGCTTTGTATAAGTCATAGATAGTGGGAGGTAAAGGTAAAACAACATGATAAGGCTATTTCTTCTACTATTGCTAAAAATTGAGTTTAGTAACTAATGGATCTGAAAAAAAGAAGACTTCTTTTCTGCTTGCAATCGCAGCTATGCATTTTAATTTATCATTTATAAGGAAATGCAAGTCACTCTTAAACTTTTAGTTTTTAAGGAGTTACTTTGGAGAATATTTTTTAGCACAGAGATTTATAATCTCTATGATCCAAATTGATGACAAAGGAGTTCTTGACTTTTGGAAAGGTTTAAGTACTTTCATTATCAAAGACCATATCTATAGTAAGGGCTCATATGTAAGTTCCTTTTAGTTTAGATAGACATAGTTGAAGTAAACATAAAGGAAATATAGTAATTTTGATTATGACTTATCAATTGTATAGTCCAAAATATTACCTTTCTTATCCGATCCCTTTGTTGAATAATAATGATTAAGCTCATCGATAGCTGTTGATTACAAGAAAGCGTGAATGACAATGTTAGTTGGGAAATTATTCACAATTATGGTTTCCATAATCTTCATTAGAAATTCAGTTTTACCAGGTTCTGGACGAGGTTTTCCAGTAATTGTTGGGTTAGAACATTAACGAATCCATATTTTTAGATAGATATCAATGATTTCTTTAGGAAATTTGCAAAACATGGGTTGCATAATACAATAAATTTTACCCCAAATTGATTATTTTTCTTATTCAACATAGTTAATTAGCTATCTCACAAGCTTATTATACCTACTAAATCTTTAGAAATTAAAAGATCTCATTCCTACAGAACTAAATTCCTAAGATCCTATACGTACGAACTCCTCAGATAAAGGCCAAGATCTCAAAATAGTTTCATAAACAGGTTCTAAATCTTTGAGAAGAGCCTAACAGGTTTCAAAGTTGTGCAAAAAGTTTTTCTTTTAAACTAATTTAGCACTCTTTTCAGAGTTCGCAAATCCCAAAGTTACTATTTTCTTAAAGGTATCGAACAATGTATATGGATTTGTAAACTAAAAGCCAAGTTCTTTAATATTGAGCTTATTGAGGTCATAAAAGTAGTTTAAAATTGACTAAACTCCATGCAATACAGAAAGAATCTCATTAGATTTTCCCACTTGCTTTAAATTATCACTAAATCTGACAAACTTTTCTTCTTGCTTAATTCTTCCTTCTAGTTATAGTATTTTAGACATCGTCATCAGTTGTTGCTAATTTTCAGATGAATTCAAAACTGAATTTTCTTAAAATACAGCTCTAGTTATAGTACCTCCTATATCCTTGATAATTCTGTAGTATGTAAACAGAATATGTCTTATACACTAAGTACATTCTGGAGGGTCAAGAAAATCGGCAATTAAAGGAATGGACATAGTAATGAAAGCAATAAACTGAGAGCGAACATAGGCAAAAGGAGTATTCAAGCCATCTAATACAGATACAAGGAAGATTTTATTTGTGAAAACATCTTTGAAGAAAGATCTAACTTTGACTAACTAGGCTTTTTTTCTGAAAGAAGAGTTGAAAAAGATGTTTCTGATTAAGTTGATTAGCTGAACTTGCATTATGTATTCCTTATTTAAGACTACTTGGCCCAAAACTTTAAAAATGTGTTCCATAATATAGTCTAAAACTTTTTAGCAAAGGATTGGATTATCGATATAATCCAATAAAGTTTCTACAAGTTCAACTGCTGAGGCGTTTACTCCTGAATTTCCAATATAGAATTCAACGCCCATACTTTAAATTGCATGACCCTCTATGTATTTAACAGCTAAAATCAATAAGAGATCAAGGTAAGACATTCTGCTTCCTTTAGCTTATTTCTTCTGAACAGTTTCCAAAGCACGAGGTAGAACAGGCTATCTTTAAGATACTGATGTAACAACAACTGCTTCTGCTGTCATTTCTTCAATTGTCAAAAATCTTGTTGTTAAAGGTGTAATTTTTTATCTTTGTTCATCTAGTTGCTAACTTATTTCAGCTTGATAGATAAATCTTAAGAAGGAGTAAGAACCGTTTGCGAGAATAGATCTTATCCGTCTGAAAGTGCTGAAAATGTGATTCGTATCATATACATTTTGAATCAAAGCGATTCCTTTAGGAGTCTCGTACCAGTCAGTGCAACCTTGGACTAATTAATGAAGAAGTGGCTAAATTACCCTACGAAGCAAACCCATACTTTACATCAACCAACTTTTTGCAGCATGCCGAACTAGAGGATTTGTATCATCTAAGAAGTCAAGCATTCTAAATAAGCCTACTTTAGTTAACTCTTGGAACTATTGATGAGCAAGGAGATCTTTGTATTTATAAGCTGTCAGCCTCCAGAAATGAGAAAATCTTTGGATAGAAGCTTACTTATCAGGTGCAGAATGAGTATTAAATGATCTCTTGACTGTTTAAGTGAATTCGTAAGGAAAATACTTGCTAAATGTTACAATCAAATCAATAATTTTAGAATGCATATGTGGGAAATCGAGGAGAGACCAAAGTTTTTACAGAGCTAATTTTTGATAATCTATTCCACGTTTGTTAGCTTTTTCTTGCATTATGATAGTCTTGAAAGACGCATAGATTGGATGCTTGTTTTAGCTCATAAGACATTTAATCATAGCCTAAATAGATGCAAGCGAAACCAAAGGATTTGCAACTTTTACTGATCCTTACAAAGTATTAAACCAACGAGGCAAAGCACTACACTCCTACTTCGGGAGATGAAGTTGAATACCCACAATAGCCATTGAACACAACTTGAAAGTTTCTTCATATTCAAGAATACTTGCGAAATTTCTGACAGTATAGCCAAGTTTCACGAAAAATTACTAAAGTTTAGCACTTATATTAATGTATCTCTTTTATTATTCCTTTTATCTTTGAAGTAAAATCTATTGATACTCTATTCTTTAAGGAGGAAGCTAAAGAACTCCAGATTATAGATATTTTTGATTAATGTTAGCTTGCTATCGTTTGTTAATTTTAGCAACAGCTTTTCGTCTTTCAACCAAATTTTGTATTAGTAAAACAGTATCTTTTAAGTACAGCCTGTAGATTCTACCATTTTCATTTGTAGAGGCAGCTATTTTAGCTAATCCTTCAGTTAGATAATCCAAAATCAAAGTAATGTACTCTAACTCTTAATAACCATTATCATGCTTCATTAGCTAAATATAGCAAAAGTCGATATACTTAACTGATTCAAAAGATGCTTGTTCCTTGTTACTGTTAATACCTTCAACAAAAGCCTCACCAAGACTACGGAAAATAGCTACATAATAGCTAGGCAGATTTTACAAAAATCTTTTTCCAGTTTTGAATATCTACTAACAAAAATCGTTAGTCTTTGAAAAATTATCAGAACGAATACCGAAATTAAAGATGTACCTGAGAAGGTCAAGAGATATGCAAGATAATGTTCTTTCTACTAGATCAGGGTGTTCAATGTAAAAGTTTTGAAGTATCTTCAAAGGATATGTACAATTCTCCTAAGATGAAGGTATAGTATTAAGCACATTTTTGAATGCCTTGATAATATACTAAATCACAAATTAGTTTTTTTAAGTAATAACATATTTACCTTACTCATCTTCCTTGCCGAAAATCCAACGATTTACTCTCTTTATTATCGAAACCTCTTTTTTCTTGAATAATCTTATAAGTGCTTATACTAGAACAGCTCGCTATTCGTTACCAAGTCTTTAAGATTTCAGCCTCAAGTGAGTAAACATAAAATCTAGGGCTTATCGCTTTATCAAAGGCTACTCTTCTTATAAGCAAGAGATTAATGAACTTATAACTAATGAACCTATTCTTGGAAAGCTGTTCTATGGAGCATCAGGATCATCAGCTCCGATCTTAATCTGTTAAATACTCGGACTCATCATCAAAGGTACAGCATCTAATCTGACTTCATTTTATTATCTCAACAAAATACTAACCTTTTCTAAATTAGGAGATTGACTTTGAAATAGAGATCTTCCACCTTTTTATTCGCTTCTTTTATTTGACTCTAATTCAATATCTTCTTGTGAAATCTAAGGTTCCTCTTTGATATTTGAAAGTGGCTTCTAAGTGATTTTGTTTTCTGATCGAGGTTTCTAAGGAGAGAATGCCTGAACTTAAATTGTATCCTCGATGGCTCTGATAGGACTATGTGCAGGTTAGTTAGGAGAGGTTAGCTTGATCGAATTCGAATCTTGTTAAAATAACTTCATTAATTAATCTTGTTCTTGATATTGCTCGTCCAGATGTTAGAGTACTCTTTGTTTAGAATCTTGATTTCTAGAATCAACTATTTATTGTGGTACAGGTGGCACGTTTTCTTTCATTTAATTTGCGACAGGAGGTGGATTTTGAATTAGGACATTATTTTTTTATAAAAGCTATAGCTAATCTATCATCTCTTGAAGATCTGAAAAACCTCTAGATTGTTAATACTATTATTATCCTTTAATATATTACATTCTATCAATTACTTGGGACAAAAATTTCATACCAGCCAGTTTACAATCTCTATATTTGAGAATAAGCGACCAAGTGCAACCCACCATATACCTACGACTTACCTCTTGTAATAACTTTTTTAGAGTATACTCAATCAAAGAAATGAGCTATTTTGTGATGGTTGAGGAATAAACAGAGTAAAGTGCCTTAAGCAGCCCAGGAAGCATAGGAATCAGTTATTTTCCGAGATCCAAGTAATAGTTATTGATAATCTTAGCAATCATGACTCTATGCTCAAGTTTATCAGTATGTACAAAATAAGGTAAAATTCCCACACTATAGACTCCTAAATCCTCAGCAAACATTCTGATGTAATCATTGATATTGCCATCTACACTTTCCTTCATGTTCAAAAAAAGCTTCTGATGTATTTCGATAACAGCTTCGTGTACTTTATCAGGAAGAATAGGATTCATACATTGATTTAGTCTTTTCGAGAAGAGTATTTTGTCTGCAATATAAGGAGAAGGATATGAAAAAAGCAATGATTTCACATTAGCCAGCCAGTTACGGATATCAGTCCACTCAGTATTTAGAGCGAAACTTTAAAGCAGTTTTCCTAATGATTTATTTAGTTGCTATGTGATGCCTGCGTACTTTTTTGATTTCTCAGTATTCATTTAATTTATATCAGGATTGATTTGAAAGTAAACATCGAATCAAAACTAATTATAAACATGTTGAACAAATATTAATAAAAGCCTATTTCACTTTTGAAAAGAAGATTGTTAGGGTAGATGTTTGATAATTAAAATTATTAAAACATCAAAATTAATTTTCGGCTGTTTACCAAGGCTACAAAATGCTGCTTTTTTTACGATATAGCTTTTAAGAAACTGATCTTTGTTTCATCTCTCGTGAACTTTTCAAAGATTATTTTTTCAAATTCACGAAGGCCGAAAAAGGACGAGGTGATATTTTTATAGGTTTTATATTACAAGGCTTCATTCTAAATAACAAAAAAGTTTACATAAAGACTGCAAAATTCGGAAGTATTTTTGCTTGATTCTTACTACTTTTTCTTTTTATCTTCTAAGATTTGATGAAATTGGATTATACACTCATTTTTAACTTGGGATTTCCCACTTGTCTCTGTTATGGAGAATTTGGGGGTATCTTCTCATGAAATTTATGAAATTTTGTGCTTTTTTTCTGATCCGTCACAAGAGCTGTCATTGTCGGAATCGAAAGTGCTTTTTTATGACCAGAGCTTCTGTAAGTTGCTAAACTCTGTTGCTTATTGGTATCGCTTCTTGGGTGTTTTGGGTAAAAAAGATACTGATCACAGAATTCAAGGTTCTCAAGATCATAATGATCCTGCAGAGTGAAGTATTCTGGGTTGATTTGATGTTTTTTTATGAAATTTTATCTTAGCACTTTTATTTTGACATCGCTCTGTTTCATTTACAAATATCATTATATTTGCTGTTTTAGATTAACCAAATATCTTTGAATATTTAAATTACTCAAGAAAGAAAAGAGTTTCAAAAGATAGGTTATGATTTAAAATTAGGCCAATACCTAACTTAAGCAAAATGATTCACTAAAATCAGCTTAGAAATACTTTTAATTTCGAACATTTTGTTGTTACTTTTTATAACTTTGGTCTTTGGTTTTTTTTATTTTGATTGTTTCTTTATAATTATAATAATCATAATTAGTAATAACGTTTAAATATGATCAAGAAAACCTCTTCAAGGTCTATGCACAAGTTATCTTAAATCCAGTTTGCCTTTGTACCTATTAGAATGTAGTATCGTCACTTATTTAAGTCAATACTAATTTTCCGTTTCTATTTTCAAACACAGCCAGCTCTGTAATCACCATTGAAACAATACCTTTTGCAGTCAAAGGCAAAGTGCATTCAGGTAACAACTTTATTTATCGGCTTCCATTCTTTAACAAAGCTGAATGTTGCATTAAGACGATAACTCGAGAACCACTTGCTACGAGGTCCATAGCGCCACCCATACCTTTCATCAATTTTCCAGGAATCATCCAGTTTGCAATATCACAGTTTTAAGAGACTTGGAATGATCCAAGCATAGTTACATCGAGATGTCCACCTCTAATCATGCCGAAAGATAAAGATGATGAAAAATAGGCTCCTCCAGGATTTAATGTAATAGTTTCCTATATTATAAAATATTTACTTTTCCAGCATTAATATTGTCAGGGTCGACTTCCATAATTGTAGGATGATGACCTACACCCAAAACTCCATTTTAACTTTGAATATGAATCGTTTTGTGAGGAGGAAGAACTTCAGGAAGACAAGTTGGAATACCAATTCCTAGATTTACAGCCATACCATCTTCAACTTCTTGAGCAGCTCTTCTAGCTATTTTGTATCTAATATTTTATTTGGATTTACTTGGATCTTATTTTTTTAAAGTTAGTCTGTTCTAAGTGATTGATGTATATTTGACTTTGCGTTTCACTTACAGATGATCAACGAGAGTTAGTCTTTCAATCAAGTTTTCAGAATATTCACTTCTCGGATCCATTTTGTAGATGCGATCTACATACAATCATGGAACATGAATACACTCAGGGTCAAGTTATCCAGGTTAGACCACCTATTAAACCTCTGCAATCACGCATTTAGCTGCTGTTGCCATATCTGCATTGAAATTTCTAGCTGTTTTATGAAACTATAGATTACCTAGTGTATCTGCTCTCTTTGCTTTGATTAGAGCAAATTATGTAAAAATAGACTATTACTCGAGGAATTTTTCGCCTTTGAAAACCTTTACTGGTTTTGGTTAAGACAAGATTTAGGGTTAGATACCTTTATCCGTTTTTTTGTATTTTATAACGAAGCCACCTGTTTCTACGACTGTACCCACACCTGTTTTAGTATAAAAAGCAGGAATTCCAGCTCCTCCACTTCGAATCTTTTAAGCTAAAGTTCCCTGTGGGCACACCTATAGTTATAATTCTCCATTGAAATACTGTCTTTGACTCTAAACATTCTCACCCAGATGTGAAAAGACCATTCGCTTGATTTGTTTCGTTCTGAGAAGCATACTTAGGCCCCAATCGCTTTTTAGATCTTTTCCATCAACACCACAACTATTTGAAATGATTGTTAGGTCCTTGGCATGTGAAAGTCTGACAGCATTGACAAGGTTCATGGGAACCCCACAAAATCCGAATCCACCAACAAGAATATGAGATCCATCTTTGATTCCTTATATGGCTTTCATAGGATTACTGAAGATCTTTGAAAAGAAGAAGTTGTTTTTCAGATGTTTAAAGAACATTTTAAAATATTATTGGATCAAATTAAAAGGTAGGATAATTTGAGGCCCGGTTTTATAATAAAAACAAAACTCTAACAAGTAACGTTTATATTTTTACAAGAGTAATATTCTATTCTATGGGCAACGAAATATGCTCGGCACAAATAGAGCATAAATAGCAGTAAAATTAGAAAAGAGCTTAAGTTTAGAAAAACCAAGTCAAATTCGAAATCATATAAGAGAACCATAGTTTTAAAGATTAACTCTCGTAATTTGACAATCCTTCACGTTAATAAAATGATCATGCCTTCTTGAAAACTACTTACACAGCATCCAACAACAAAATGTTTATACCTGCTAAGGTTAAATACTCACATGAAATAAAACACTAAAATGTGTAGTTGATGTGCTTTAAAACTCCTTCTTTGTACAACCTCGAGTCTTTCGATTTTAGTTTAGAACATAAAAAGACAACTTCCTATGAAACTTTGACTCATAATGCCTAATAAAAGAATCATAAGCAATAACGTGAGAAAACAGTAATGCCTGCAAATAGATAAAGAAGGCTTAGTTTAGACTAAGCACTATCGAACAAATAAAATAACTTATAAGAAAAAAACTTATTAGAAAGCAGCTCATAGAGTATTTTGAAACAAGTCTCTGGTCATATTTTGACAGAAAGAAATCTGTTTGCTCCCAAAAAAATACTAAAATCTATTTTCGTCAAGAATCGGTTTTAATCTATTCTAAACGAATACAACTTTATAATCAAAGTTGGATAAGGAAGCTACGGCAATGTCTACAAAGCTCATCACAAGTAAAATAATGAGCTAAGAGCAATAAAAGTTTTAAAAAAATCAAGGTTATCCAAACAATAACATGAAAAGACAATCTATTAAATTTAAATTTTGAAGAAACTTGATCATCCCAACATTCTGAAGATTTTTTAGATCTACTTTGACACTAAAAGTGTCTCAATTGTCACATAGTTCTGTTAAGGGGGCTCTTTATATAAACTGATAAAGAAAAGCAGGTTGCATCCTAGAACAATAAAAAGTGTTTTTAGAAAACTTATGACAGCTCTCGCCTATCTACATACTGAAAACATTGTTCACAGAGACATAAAACTTGATAATATTGTTTTGGTCAGTAAGTACGATTAAAATAATCAGTAGTAGATTGACATTCGCTTAATCGATTTTGGACTTTCCAAGTTTTCTACAGTCAAGAGATTCAAGGATAGATAGAAAATTGGAACCTGTACACATATGGCTCCTTAAGTTTTAGAAGGTTTATATTCAACCAAATCAGATGTATGGAGTGCTGGGATCTTGTTATGCTATCTGGCGCTAGGATTTAATCCTTTCAAAGGATCAACTAAAGAAATAACTTTTGATAAAATTCAAAGTGAAGAACTCCGATTCTAAAGTACTTCTTGTATAATCTAGGAGGATAATGGAAAAATATTGACATCCAGCTTAAAGACTTACTAATCAAAATGCTTGATAAAAAAATTGGACAAAGGATAACTGCAGCTGAAGTATTAAATCATCCTTGGCTGCATATTGAGGAGAGAGTAGAGTAAACTAAGGTTATGTTAGAGAAAGTAACAAAAAAGCTATACGATTACTATGTAAAGTATATCTTATAAAGAGAGGCAATAACTTAGTTACAATTGTTTAATCCTACATCGCGTACACTACAACTCCCCATTCATAAATCAATCAATATTCTTGGATTTTTTCAGCTTTAGACCGCGATCACGATGGTTCAATCTCTACAAAATAACTATAGTTCGCGTTTCGCAACTCTGCGATAGGTTTCTAAAAAAAATAAATCGATTATGTTTTATAAAAAGTGAAGGAATAGCATTATGGGAAGATCAACTTTACAGAATTCGTATCTATTTTATCTGATCGTGAGAAAATGTTCGCCAAAAAATCGTTAATCGAAGCTTTCAACTACATCGATGTTGATAACAGTGGGTATATCGATAAAAAATAATTAAAGGAAATATTAAATACTACATAATCTTAGATCTCATGTATACTAAAATAGATAGACTCCAACAAAGATCTGAAAATATCTAAGGATTAGTTTGTCAAGTATCTTTAAGATGGCAATTTTTACTGAATAATGATATTTTGTATTATTTTGAGCAAAATTAAACTGTAAAATATATCAAATAATGAGGAAAATCAGTTTCTTCTCTACTATAACACTCTCATCTTCTACTGCTCGATTGCTCTTCTTCTCAACTACTCCTATTGTCTTTATTATTCCTACCAACCTTTTTTTATATACTCGAAAGTAGTCATTTTTAGCCAGAAAATCAGGTAGAAGTGGAAAAATAACAAACTATCTACAGCTGCCAGTATGATAATCGCAAGTATAAAAGTGGCAAAAGCACCCCATTGACTGATGATACTTGACTTGTAATTTTAATCCACTTGAGCTGCAACAAAAACCCATATTCCAGAAAAAATTATAGCAATACAAAAGAAAGTTATAGTCATTAGCAAACGTATAAACTGAGAATAGTTTTTTCCACCAATACAGTTGTTCAAATACTTGCAATGATGGTCAAATTTCTAAACACATCTCTGGCAATTCTGGCAATGATGACTCTTCTAATGGACTTTTATTTTGCAATCGAAGCATTAGATCAATTAATGCTCTTTATATTTCTTCTGAACTTTGAGAACAAGGTCATCGACTGGATCATTACAAGTAATGTACATATAGTCATAAATCATCACTAAAAGCAATACGTATGTTACAGAAACTAAAATCCAAAGTATAGGAGATTAAAGTTTTACTGTGGCAGTCGTGATGAATACAGCATGTAGCGTGACAATCGTTACGAAGAGAAAAAGGGCAAGAATTTGTTCAAAAGCAGGTTTGTGAGTATATGCATTGATAGTTTTGTATTATGAAGAATTTGGCTGTAGCTCAAGTACTATTTCTTATCTTCGAATATTGATCTATGATGTTTGTAGCATTTTATATTTATAATTAAAAAAACAACAAAGATTGGACCTAGAAGTCAATTACAGTTAAAAAAAATCTAATTAACTTGATTACTAACTGGAAGAAAGTAATTTATAAGAATGTAATTTTGGAGTTGATCAGATTCGAATCAGAAAAAGAAAAAATGCACCCAAAAGATGTACTTTTCTAATATCTTAAAAAAAGAATTATTAATTCCCTTGCATATGAAGATATCTCAACAAACTTCAGCCTTTCTTTTGGATGTCATATTTTTATCATAAAAAACCATTTAAGGATAAGTTCTAAGGGTATTCAAACATCATTTTAAGAATGTACTGAGCCACTTAAATCCCTCTGCATATCCTTTCTTTTTTGCGACACTGCACATAAATACTTCAATAGGTCTTGCTCCCTTATTCCAATCATTTCTAGCCTAAATACCAAGGTATTATCTCAACTAATTTTATGGAACTGCACCAGCTTTATCTATTTTATTCCCCAATATAACTATTGGTACTTTCTAAAGTTAGGGAATTTAAAGAACTCCTTGTAATTATATTCTACTTTCCTCGAACCTCTTGGTGTTGGATGAGTCTACTAAGTAAATGATGCCATCAACATCTGACACATAATTTCTCCAAGTTTTTCTTGCTGCTTCGTGACCTCCTAAATCCCAAGCTTTAAAAGTAATTTTGCCCATTGTTAGTTACTCGGAATAAGGTTGTTGAGTTGGATCAATTTGTTTCATGACATCTTCTTTGAGCCTAAGCAAAAGAGTGGTTTTTCCTGCGTCGTCTAAGCCTAAGAAGACAATTTTAGCTTTTTTGTTAACGAGACCCAAACTTTAGAGTGTACCTTTGAACCAATTCCACAAAAACATTTGAATATTTAATATTTTAAATAACACGTATTGACATTATTGAAGTTTTCAATAGATTTTTACTTTAATTTATCTACTTAAAAAATTAAAAGATTGACTTGAAAATATGTATGTATGTATTATCAAGAAGCCCAAGGCTCTTTCTTGACTTGAAAATAACAAATCAAATAAAGTAAATAGAAATAAAGATATAAATGGGTTGATCTTCAATCTAATATATGTAATTTGATCAATAAAGCGCGATTAAGTTTATGAGACTGTGGATCACTTAAAAAATAGATATTTATCAAGTTATTATGTAGATTAATCATGGATTTAGCTAAGATTTGATATAATCAAATGAGAAAACTATTCTTCGGAGGTAACTGGAAATCAAACAACACCCTAGGAAAAACACAAGAGTTAATAGGATCTTTAATCGATAAGCTTGAATTCGATCCTGCTCATGCCGGTACTTATACTTCAATCAAGATGTCATAGTTGCTCCTATTTACTTACATCTAGTCACAGCTATGTTTACTAAAAAGAACCAACATGTTGAAGTTGCCGCTCAGAACTGCTCTCAATTTTCATATGGAGCTTACACTGGAGAAGTTACAGCTGAGCAGCTCAAAGACATTAATGTTTCTTGGGTTATCCTTGGACACTCAGAAAGAAGAACACATTTCGGATAAACTAACGAAGTTGCTGCGAAAAAACTATAACTTGCTTTAAAAGCAGGTTTAAAAGTGATATTTTGCTTTGGATAGACTTTAGCTGAAAGATAAAGTAACAAAACTATTGAAGTGGTTGAGTCTCAACTGAAAGCTATTTTACCTGTTGTTAATAACTGGAAAAACATTGTTCTCGCCTATGAACCAGTTTGGGCAATTGGAACTGGTAAAGTCGCAACTATTGAACAAGTAGATGAAATCCACACTTGGATTCGAGGATGGTTGAAAAAGATCGGAGAAGAAACAGAATCAACAAGAATCATTTATGGAGGTAGTGTAAATGAGGCAAATTGTCAAGATTTAATAAAAGTTAAAGATGTTGATGGTTTCTTAGTAGGAGGAGCCTCCTTAAAACCATAATTCGCCAAAATTTTACAATCAAAAAAAATATGATCCTGAACAATCCTTATTATCTTTACTTTCTAAATCATTGTTTGCGTATTTTAGAACTCAACTAATATTAATTAAATATCAATATTGAAATGACTTGGACAAGGTTGTTCTACGTTAAAAATTTGGAACAAGCATTCAAACGAGTAATTCCTGGACAGGAGAGGACAGAGCTACCTATTAGTAAAAGATATCAAGCCCAAATCAGAAAGGAGTTCAGAGTTGCAGGTGTCCCTTGGATCTATGATCTCAAATAACCAAAAATGAATCCCAGAGACAAACATCCTAAACCTCAAAAAAGAGTTATACAAAGACAAATAAGAATATAGAAAATTTAGAAAGCTCTAAAAGATAATGAAGCAAAAGAACTAGAGTATCGTCAATAAAGAATCAATAACAGAAGACTAAAAGGCAGTGATTAACTTCTATCTAGAGGCCTACCTGGTTGGATTAAAACGGATTTCACTTAAATACCAGAGTATATGTTAAAAGGCCGCAGAGGAGGAAGTGAAGGAGACGAATGAATTATTAACGTAATCATCAAAAAATAAAAATATTTAAAGCTATTTACTTATATACTTAAAATACATGAATTTTCGATTATTTTTCCCTATAAATTAGTCAGTACTTTTTTTGTATATTTATAGTATTTGACAAGAACAAAATGATAGAAAGAAAAAGCATCTTACAACTCTACAGAAGTTTTTTTGTTCTCACCAGAAAGTGCGAAGACAGATCGCTTAAAATCTATATTCGTAGACGAGCATCATAGGATTTCAGAGCCTTGAAAGGACAAAGTCAAGAGCAAGTGCAAAAATAATTCACGAGATTAAAAGAGGAGGCCTAAGTAATTAAAAGACAGATGTCGTTGCGGCAACTTTATTCAGTCTGATTTAAATCCTCATCTTATGATACTCACTTCTTCGCAGACGATTAATTTTTGAAATATTTTAGTAAATATCAAATCTCAAGTTTTTACCATTTATAATTTTAACATGTTTTCGACAAAGATATCTAGAAAACTTTTCTCACCATTCTACCATACTATCAAAGATGAGATACAGTTCAGTGAAGCATTCAGCAAAGTTTTATAGCTTTTATTTAGACTCTCAATAAAAAACTTGCACATAGGCCAAACAACGAATTTCTGAGACTATAAATCAGCGCAGGAGGTAGTTCACTGTTAACTTAGAGGGATGTGAAGGTTACAAATACAATTTCAAATTCGACAATAAACTCGAATCAAACGATTTTGTGAAAACTTAGAAATATTAGAGAGTAGTATTCGCGATTGGAGAAGAATAGATTAAGCTAGTACGTGGCTCGATTTTAGACTATGCAACAGAGATGATGAGATAAATGTTTTACGTTAAATAAAATCCAAATGCTGAGATTTCATGCAGTTGTAAGATCTCCTTTTCGCCAAAAGATATACCCAATTGATTTCTGATTTCATCTTAATTTCTTATTTTTCTGAATTTTTTAGTAAACAACTCAAAGCAATAATCAAGATCTTTATGCTATAATCTATTTCGCTTTTGTTAGAATCTACCATATCATCGATATGCCTTGGTAAGAGATGATATTTTCATATTGAATGTGGAATTTTCACTGTTCTTAGTTTTATACTCTTTGAATACTTTAATCAAACCATACAAAATAAAATTAATCATAATTATTTTCCTTTAACCTGAATAGTTCCACTATTCGTCTACTTTTGACTTTGATCATTTGTCTAACTTTTTTCTTTTGTAAAACATCTTTAATTTTTACTAACTCTCTCTTATTCTTCTTATTCCTCAGAAAGGATTATATCATCCAATTACTTAAAAGTAGAATCATCTAATCTTCCTGTTTGATTGAGAGTAGCCGCTAACAGAGTTTCTTCGTAGAAATTCCAATTTACAAGCCCACTTCCCGGAAATAGAGTTTTTTACAGTTATTCATGTTTTTTCATTCTCTCGGTATCTTAATGATTAGATAAGATCGAATGTATGACTTTTTCAAATTCTGAGGTTTGCTATTCAGGTCTGAACAACTTTACTCCGATACCTCTCCCTAATGGATAAAAGTACTTATCTAAAAAGAGTTTCTTCATTTCTTAGTTCATAGATATCAACTAATCACCAAGAACACCTCGCATAATATTTTCATCTTCTTTGGTTTTTATATAATATTACCGTCTTACAAGTATTTAGCTAAGAGTAGCTTTGAAAAATCCATACAGTTTTTGAGCTTGTAAGGCGATGATTTCGACGGCACTGCTTATAACCTCATTTTGTGAAGGTTTGTAATAACGACCTAAGAAAGGCATTTTTTCGACAATTTTGAACAAAAGTTTGAGCATATTTATTGAATAAAATAAACCCTAAAGAGCCTATCCTTTACGAAGATAAAAATTTTTTGCATCATTGTATTGATCTTTAGACATGCAGCATTTGATAAGAAATCTATAATACGGCTCTAAGAATTTATAGTTGAGCCAATCATCATGCGTTGTCTTCATTTTCAACTTTTCTTCGATCAACAGGAAGTAATCTTTACCGTAAATGAGCAATAAATTACATATAGAGAGTACTCTGATATATTTGAACGGGTTGGTTGAAGAAGATTCAATCTACTTTAAAAGTTTTTTTAATTAGGAAGGTTGCTTCAGATCGCTGAGAAGTCTATTGGGGCTTGTTCTGCAATCAAGATAGACTTTGGGATTAATCACTCTATCTAGTTCTGTATCAAATAATTTGAAGAAAGCTTTCATATTAACAATGAATTATTTTATAAATTGAGAAGCGATATAACAGATTTGTTAATATAAGTTAATCAACTCATATTTACCCATCAAATGTGGGG
>Ga0194117_10001954_pt1 | contig 22776 bp, 22 predicted proteins | sample TA2MahsurfametaG_FD_160579 | JGI IMG/M metagenome (GOLD analysis project Ga0194117, IMG submission 160579) | Freshwater microbial communities from Lake Tanganyika, Tanzania - TA2015009 Mahale N1 surface | ecosystem: Environmental > Aquatic > Freshwater > Lake | place: Tanzania: Lake Tanganyika...
TCATTTAGGTTGAATAAATTATTATCTTCCATAGTTTTATTTTCTTTTAAATTTTTTTACCTAATTTTCAAAATTACCGCATGGAAAAATGGTTTAATCCTGAGAAACTTTTGAGCCGCCTAGACAATCATTTGTATTGATCAGATTCCACAGAAAAAATTTTCAAAAATATGTTTTATCATGTTGGGCGTCAGATTTCATTGATCAGTAATTTTTTGTGCTCGCTTCGATTTATTCACTTCCGGTACTTCCACCTTCCTAAATAGTGCGTTTCGCGCATTTGGGGCCTTCACTCTTGCAGTGATCGCGGCACCATCAGCACGATCATAGTGTTTTCTTATTATTTCTGGAGAGTTACCCAATTGCATTGCCAGCGAACGAATGTCCACACCATCCATGTTTAACACTGCTGTGCTGTGCGCACTTCGCAGGCTATAAAACACTCTTTTCTTGTTTGTATTTGGGTCGTGCAATAATTTGTGCTCTTCTAGAAAATCCTCGAACATATGATTCAAGCTGGTTGGCAACTTATTTTCTGGGGTCAGAAACACAAAATCGCTTGATTGTTCAGTTATCAGCTCTCTTAGTGTTTTTTTCTCGTATCTGCGAGCCACGATTCCTTTAAGCACCTCGTGAGTTGCGGTGAACGCATTCACGATCCTGCCATCAGTTTTGCCGTCAACGTACATCAACAGCTCAGCCTCCCATGTCGAGTCAAAAATTGGCTCGCCCTCCTCGTCTTGTCCAATTTGAACTGGTACCTCAACGATTTCATCTCGCTCATTAATCTCCGTTCGCGTAACCGTCTTTGTATAAACCCGTTTTATCTTTATATTTTTCCATGCAAGCTGCAGTAGCTCTTTTCCAGGCCGCGCACCGGTATCCACAAGCACCACCACATACTCGTAAAGTATTTGCCTCAGTTCACGCTTGTATTCACTACGTCCCCTGCTCACCCATTCAGGCAATGCTAACAAAATGACGTTTACCTCATGAACATCGAAAGTTGGAAATGGTTCCGACTTTTTCCCTTTTGTTTCCAGATGAGGCTTCTGTGTCGTGGTCATGAATCCACGAATTATGGCCTCTTCGAAAATTCGATTAAGTGTGACGTTGTGCTTTCTGACGGTACTGTAGGCTAGTTCTTTGCCAGCCGCCTCATTCCGGTGTCGCTCATATTCCTCAAGTATCTTCGGAGTGATGTTATCGATGTCTCTATTACCAAAAAATGGAATCAGGTAATCAAGCGTTATTCGTTTGTACTGTTCGTATGAGATCTTCCCATCACCAGCATCTGTTTTTTTCTCCATCTCTTTCAATGTCAGTTTGGCCACATCCTTAAACTTTTTTGTCGCAGGTGTGTAGTTCTGCTCCAGCCGAACTTCTGCTTTCAGCATCAGTTTGTGGGCACCCGCTTTTGCTTTTTCAAGGTCGCGTTCTTTAGTCGTGCGAACGATCCATTCACCGCCAACTTTAAATCTGCACTGCCAAACGTCTGTGGTTGGTCGCCTGTAAACGATCAACTGGCGATCAATGATTTGGTAGGTAGTATCAATTTTTTCTGGCATTTATAAAATTTAACTTCAAACGCTAATCAGCACAATGGATTTTGTAGAAACGACAGGCAAAAAAAATGGACTGCTGAATTGCAGTCCATCTTGAGTTGGTGGGCCCACCAGGACTTGAACCTGGGACCAAAGGATTATGCTTACCACTACAGCTTTCGCTGCCTGTTTCCAGTTTGTGGTCTGGACTGTCTCTTGTCTTTACGACCTACCCGTACAGTCTCTACACCTTCCCAATATTGCTACTGGGCTTGGCTCGGGATCACCACGCTGCTTGCAGCACAGGCTTCCCCGAATTTGAGTAGTTCTACATGCAGCCAGAGTGAACTTAGCTGTATGCAACCCAATCGCAGCCAACCATTGCAAAGTGCTTTAGGTTGGGTGCTTTTAAGTCCTCTGCTCTAACCAACTGAGCTATAGGCCCGTGAAACCATTTTACTTTGCGCCAAAGACCGTAGAAGCGCCTTGCGCCAAAACTGTAGAAGCACTGTAGAAGCAATTTTTGACGGTTGAAATTTACGTAAATTCTTGTTTTTATTGATGTTTTTTGAAAAACTCCCGCTTGTTAAATAGATTATGAGTCCGCTGCTCTAACGAAGCATGGCCTAGGGGCCCGAAACTGATGTGATCAGTCAAAGCCGCATTGTAACGGCCTGATTCCGATTCGACGAGGCCGCGAGGGCCACGCCGACCGCAAATAAGATCAACCGCCCTCGAGGAAACTCTTCAGCTTGTCAGAGCGCGAAGGATGGCGCAGCTTGCGCAGTGCCTTTGCCTCGATTTGCCGTATACGCTCGCGAGTGACATCAAACTGCTTGCCGACTTCCTCCAGCGTATGGTCAGTTGACATCTCAATACCAAAGCGCATCCGCAGTACCTTTGCCTCGCGCGGCGTGAGAGAGTCAAGCACGTCTTTCACGACGCCACGCATGGAGGCGTGCAAGGCCGCGTCAGACGGCGCCAAGGTATTGAAATCCTCGATGAAATCGCCCAAATGCGAATCGTCGTCGTCGCCAATCGGCGTCTCCATCGAAATCGGCTCTTTGGCGATCTTCATGATCTTGCGGATTTTGTCTTCCGGCATCTCCATCTTCAGCGCCAGCGTGGCTGGGTCTGGCTCGGAACCGGTCTCCTGCAAAATCTGGCGCGAGATACGATTCATCTTGTTGATGGTCTCGATCATGTGCACCGGAATACGGATGGTCCGCGCCTGATCTGCGATCGAGCGCGTAATGGCCTGACGAATCCACCACGTCGCATAGGTCGAGAATTTGTACCCACGGCGGTACTCGAATTTATCCACCGCCTTCATCAGGCCAATGTTGCCTTCCTGGATGAGATCGAGGAATTGCAAGCCTCGATTGGTGTACTTTTTGGCGATCGAGATAACCAGACGCAGGTTTGCCTCGGTCATCTCGCGCTTTGCTTTACGTGCCTTGGTCTCGCCGGCGGCCATCTTCTTGTTGATCTCGCGCAGGTCGGTCAGTGGCAACACCACCCGTGATTGCAGATCAAGCAGCTTTTGCTGCAGCTCTTTAATGGTTGGCACGTTACGCGCCAGCACCGTGCTGTAGGCATGATTGCCGCTGACTTCGCCATCGATCCACTTCAGGTTGGTCTCGTTACCGGGAAAAACTTTAATGAAGTGGGTACGCGGCATACCGCATTTATTAACGGCGACATCAAGGATCTGGCGCTCGATCTGACGCACTTCGTCTACTTGCGAGCGCAGTGTGTCGCAGAGTTTCTCGACCACCTTGGCAGTGAAACGAATCCCCATCAGCTCGTTGGAAATCGCCTCTTGTGCCTTGACATAAGGTTTCGAGTTATAGCCCTCACGCTCGTACGAGCGGCGCATTTTGTCGAACTGCGTGCTGATGGTCGCAAACTTGGCGAGCGAGTCTTGCTTTAATTGCTCGAGCTGCTCGGGCGAGAAACCAGCGGCACCGCCACCGGCGTTCGAGGTTTCTTCTTCCTCGTCCTCATCCTCGTCTTCGTCCTCATCTTCGTCTTCGTCATCTGCAGCCTTGACCGGCATGGGCGCGACAGGAGCGTCGTCGGGCGCATTCGGATCAACCAGGCCGTCGACGATCTCATCGATCTTGGACTCATCTTTTCGAATACGCTCGGCCAGCGCGAGGATCTCGGAGATCGTCATCGGGCAAGCTGAGATCGCCTGAATCATGTCTTTCAGACCGGCCTCGATACGCTTGGCAATTTCAATCTCGCCCTCACGCGTGAGCAGCTCCACCGAGCCCATTTCACGCATGTACATACGCACTGGGTCAGTGGTTCGGCCGAAATCGGAATCAACGGTCTGTAGCGCCGCTTCGGCAGCTGCCTCGGCATCTTCATCGTTTGCGACCGTTGCAACGTTATCTGACAGCAGCAATGCCTCAGCGTCGGGCGCGTGCTCGTAGACCGCGATGCCCATGTCGTTGAAGGTGCTGATGATGCCTTCGATCGCTTCCGGATCAATGATGTTCTCGGGAAGGTGATCGTTGATCTCCGAGTGCGTCAGGAAGCCGCGATCTTTACCCAGCTTGATCAGGGTTTTCAGCTTCTGGCGACGGCGCTCGAGTTCCTCCTCGCTCGCCTCCGAATCTGCGGCAAAGGCATCTTTCAGGAACTGCTTTTCTTTGTTCTTGCGATCACGCGCCTTGGCTTTATCGGCTGCCTTGAGCTGCTCGGCACGCTCAACCGCGTTCAGCTGTGCGATCTCGTCGCTCTCGGGCTGGAAATCGCGTGGCTTGCGCCCGCGACGCCCGGGCACCTTGACCGAGGGCAGCACATAGCCGGAGGTATCAATAGCAGCTAATGCTGCGGCGTCGGTGGTTTGCTTGACCGACAGAATCTGATGGTCGCCTTTGGCCGGGGTTTTACTGGCGGCTGCTTTGGCCGGTGCCTTGTCAATCGCAGGCTTGGTTGGGGCTACCTTTTGCGCAACGGCAGCAGTTTTCTTGGCTGGTGTGCTCGCTTTGGTGTCTGTTTTTTTAGCGACCACTGCCCCCTTCTTGGCCGGCGCTTTCGACGCAGCCACCGGCTTGGCAGGCGCTTTGGCCTTGGGCTTGCTCGCCGCAGGGCTCGCTGCTTTCACTGGTTTTTTGGCAGCAGCCTTGGCCGCGGCCGCAGGCTTCGCGCTGGCCTTGGTTGGCGCTTTATTGGCTGGCTTGCTGTTTGCTGCGGATTTGGGCTTGACGGTGGCCGACTTCTTGGCCGGGGTCTTGGCTGCCGCCTTGACCGATTTTGCTGGCTTCTTGGCCGCTGCTGCTGCGCCGCGCGCGTTAGCAACCTTGGTCTTGTCCTTGGTTGCCGAATTTTTTACAGTTTTTTTGCTTGTCGCCATGGATCGATCCACCCTTGGGAGTTAGTCGATGCTGCAAGTGGACCGGGGAGTTGGCCGCGCTGGTATCCAGCATGCCGGCAGTGGGTCGCGTTCGTGCGCCGTTGATACTGCCGCTCTCGGTGGCCGCCCGCCCGGCGGGTCTTCACAGTAGAACGTTAAATTGCACCCTGTGCGAAACAGAATGAAAATCCGTCGATGATAGCATAAGGAGCCCTCGTTTCCCTCGCGGATCAGCAGTAATCCGACTACTTCGGGCCTCCGAAGGCCTTATTTTTTCAGGGCTCAGCTATCTTGCGTTAGTAATTCAGTAATTTCAGATTCTTCCGATGCTTTACTTTGGGATCAAGTTCTTATCCGATCTACATCTCCTTGCTGGCACGGGTACTTGATTTATTTTCCGGATCGATCTCGGCGATTGCGCGTAGCTGCTCGAGCTTGACCGAGACCTCGCGGTAACGCGAGCGCGCGTGCTCATCGGGTAATCCTTGCGCTACCAGCCGGTCCAGCTCAGCGCGCAAAGACCGCATGGTGCTTTGCTTGATCGCGCCCGCAAGCTCCAGCCGCGCCAGCGCTAGTTCTGGCAAAGGCTCGGCCAACACCTCGGTGATCAGTGCATCGAGCTCACCACCGTCGCGCAACTGCTCTGCTAGGACGGCAAAACCAACGTCACCCGACACTTGCTTTGCGACCGCCACTACTCGCCGCAACGTATCGCCATGATCCGGTGCGCTGCTGCAAAACGCCTGCATAGCATCCTCATCAAGCTCTTGAGCGAGCACGGGATGCGCAAACAGCAGCCGTAGCACTTTGCGCTCGAGCTCGACCGGTGCCTTGCGCCGTACCGCGCGCGGCGCTGACCGCAAAAACTTTTTTTGGCTTGGATTCGATAACTCGAACAAGGTCTCGAGTTCTTGCGTTGTGCTGTCGGTGATTTGCGCCAGCTGACGCAGCAATTGTAAGCGTAATGCCGAGGGCGGCATCGCTTGTATCAGCGGCTTGGCGTCAAACTGCGCACGCGCACGTCCCTCGGCTGTCCGCAAATCCTGGTCATCAGTGACTGTGGCAATCAGGAATTGTGATAGCGGGGTGGCATCACGAATTAATTGCTCGAACGCCTGGACGCCGTGCGCGCGAATAAAGCTATCAGGGTCATGCTCGATCGGTAAAAATAGAAACTTCAAGGTGCGGCTGTCGCTCGCATGCGGCAAGCAAGCCTCCAGCGCGCGGCGCGCCGCACGTCGGCCCGCGGCATCACCGTCGAAACTGAAAATAACCTGATCGGTCTGGCGGAGTAACTTCTGAACGTGAACCGCAGTGCACGCGGTACCTAGCGTTGCTACCACCTGCGCGACACCGAACTGCGCCAGCGCGACTACATCCATGTAGCCTTCGGTCACCAACACGTGCGATTTCTCGCGAATGGGCTGGCGCGCTTCAAACAAGCCGTATAACTCGGTGCCTTTTTGAAACAGTGGCGTCTCCGGCGAGTTCAAGTATTTGGGCTCACCGTGCTCCAGCACACGGCCACCGAAGCCGATGACTTGTCCTTTGGTGTTCCGAATCGGGAAAATGATGCGATCACGAAAGCGGTCATAGCGTTTGCGCGAACTACCCTCTTCTTCACTTTTTTCAATCACCATCCCGGCTTCGACCAGCACTTGCTGGTCGTACTCGGGGAATACACTCCGTAGGCTATCCCACGCGTCGGGCGCGTAGCCGATCCAGAATTTTGCTGCAATCTCCCCTGTCAAACCGCGTCGTTTAAGGTAATCAATCGCATGCGTCGCGCCCCGCAGCTGCTGCCGATAGAAATCACAGGCGCGGTTCATCACTTCAGATAACGCTAAACTTTTTGCTTGAATCGCAGCGCGCTGCGCTGGTGGTAGCTGCTGTTCTTGCTCCGGTACGGTCATACCGGACTGTTGAGCGAGGTCTTTGACGGCCTCGATAAAGCTCATACCGGAGAACTCCATCATGAAACCAATCGCGCTACCGTTGGCACCGCAACCGAAGCAGTGATAGAACTGCTTGACGGGGCTGACCGTAAATGACGGCGATTTTTCATTATGAAACGGACACAGTCCCAGGTAGTTAGCGCCACCTTTCTTTAATTGCACGTAGCGCCCCACCACCTCGACGATATCGACTCGGTTGAGCAGGTCTTGCAAAAAACTCTGCGGTATCACAGCGTGTTCGCGTCACATCGAGCAAAGACAGTAATCACTTTGCGAGCGCGGCCTTGACCATGCCCGACACCGCTGTCATGTCAGCACGCCCAGCGAGCTTGGGCTTGAGCACCGCCATTACCTTGCCCATGTCTTGCGGGCCAGCTGCGCCCGATTGCTGTACCGCTTCAGCCACCGCTGCTTGCACCTCTGCATCTGACATTTGCGCGGGCATGTAAGCCGCTAATACCGTTATCTCGGCCTTCTCTTTGTCGGCCAGATCCTGACGGCCGCCTGCTTCAAACTGTGTAATCGAATCTTTACGCTGCTTGATCATTTTTTCGATCACCGACAGTACCTGATCATCGCCGAGCTCGATCCGCTCATCCACTTCGCGCTGTTTGATCGCCGCGTTGATCAATCGAATCGTGGCCAGCTTCTCGCTTTCCTTGGCGCGCATAGCGGCCTTCATATCATCGGAGAGTTTTTCCTTGAGAGTCATGTGAGCTCCAGTTCGTTACGGTTCAGCACAGTGTAGGAACGCGCTGCGCCGACAGCAATCAATTTATGGGTGTGTATAACGGAAAACCCGCCGCGGAGTACTTCCGGAGCGGGTTTCGGTGTATTGCTGACTCGCCATCAGGCGAGCCTGAAATCAGTAGAGTTTTTTCGGCAGCAGCTGGCTGCGGATACGCTTGTAATGCCGCTTGACCGCAGCGGCTTTTTTACGCTTGCGCTCGGAGGTTGGTTTCTCATAGAACTCGCGCGCGCGCAGCTCGGTCAGCAAACCGGTTTTTTCAATGCTGCGCTTGAAGCGACGCAGTGCAACCTCGAAGGGCTCGTTTTCTTTAACGCGAATAATGGTCATGAACAATCACTAATGTTTGAGAAAGGCAGATCCCACTAGTATAACAGCGAACTTGGCCGAGCGAAAGCTCCATGCACGGCGTTTTACTTGGTTGGCTGAACCGGCGCGGTACTCGAACCTGATGTCAAACCGATAAGCCCGCCGCCACACCCGAAGCCCAGGCCCACTGAAAGTTGTAGCCGCCCAGCCAGCCGGTCACATCCACCGCCTCGCCCACGAAATAGAGGCCCGGGACCGCCTGCACCATCATGCTCTGCTGCGACAGAGCCCGTGTATCCACGCCACCGAGGGTCACCTCGGCCTTGCGGTAACCTTCCGAGCCGTTTGGCGTGAGCTGCCAGCGGTTCAGGCTATCGCCCAGCCGCCGGAGTTGCTGATCAGGCAATTCTGCCACCCGTGCGCTGGCTTCAAATCCGTTCGCGACCAGCCAGGCCTCGGCCAGCCGGGTTGGCAAATACTGCGATAACCAATTGCCGATGGCTTTGCGGATCGCAGACTTTTGCTCGACCAGCACACGCCCGAGATCTAACTCAGGCAACACGTTGAGGCTGATTGCCATCCCCTCGCGCCAGTAATTTGAAATCTGCAGCACCGCTGGCCCGGACAGGCCGCGATGCGTAAACAGCAAGTCTTCGCGAAACTGGCCGCGCGACTTGCGGTCTCCGGCCTCAATCTCAACTTCCAGCGCAATACCTGCCATCGGCACATAGGGCGACCAACCCTTCGCGTCGAAGGTGAGTGGTACCAGACCGGGGCGCGGCTCGACTAACGGAATGCCGAACTGCTTCGCAATTCGGTAAGCGAAATCGGTGGAACCGATCTTGGGAATCGATAAACCGCCCGTGGCGATCACTAACTGCTTGACTAACACCTCACCGGCGCTGGTCTCGAGCATGAAGCAATCAAGTTGTTGCGCGCGCTGCTTCGAGACACGATGCACCGAAGCAGGCATACGCCATTGCACGCCGCCAAGCGCGCATTCCGATTTCAACAGGTTGATAATGTCTTCCGCTGAGCGATCGCAAAACAACTGGCCCTTGTGCTTCTCATGAAACGGAATACGGTATCTGTTAACCAAGGCAATAAAATCCTGCGGCGTATAGCGTGATAACGCGCTACGACAAAAATGCGGGTTTTGCGATAAATACTGCGGCCAGTTTGCGTCGGTATTGGTGAAGTTGCAGCGACCACCTCCCGAAATTCTGATTTTTTCTGCAAGTTTGATCGCGTGATCTATCAGCACGACGGTGCGGCCACGCTGACCAGCCACCGCCGCGCACATCATCCCGGCAGCGCCGGCGCCAATCACGCCGACGTCAAATACCTCACTCATGATCGCAGTTGCTTTGCGACACGCAAGCAGTGCGCCACCTGCTCCAAGATCGGCACAGGAATAGGTTGCTGGCCCAGCAGCGCTTGCTGAATCCACAGTGCCGTAGTGTGTGGGTCATTCGATGTTGGTAGCGCTGGAAGTACATCATTTGGCGCCTGGCGTTCGATCAGCTCTGTCGATTGGCCTTGACTGAACCAGGTCACTGCATTTGCGCGCTTGGGGTTGGCTACCGTTTCACCTTCGGTGCCGCGCATTAAAAAGACATCGCCGCGTGCTGGATCTTCGACCCGCTGAAAATAATCAGACAGCACGGGAAGATACTCAGGATGGGTGTACGACACCAATCGTAATGCTGGCTGATGAAATGGCTGCATGATCTTGACCAGCGTGTGCGTGGAGTTACGCAGCCCCAGCACACGACGTAGTTGCAGCAGCTGATAAATTTTTGGTGCCAGTACGCTGATCGGCATGAACACCGGGATGCGCTGCGTGAGCGCGTGACTGGCTTGCGCCCGGTCGCTCAGAGCGGCGAACCCCAGTGCGCCGAAAATCTCGGCCGTGGTGACCCGACCCGGGTCTTCGGTTACCCCATGCACCAGCACCGGCACACCTTCTCGCGCCAGCAACAGTGCCAGCAAGGGTGTGAGATTCGGCAGCTGGCGTGATCCGTTGTAGCTAGGAATAAGTACTGGCGCAAACGTATTTGCTGGCGCCGATAGCGGCTCAAAGCTGGCCTCAGCCGCCTCAAGAAATCCGGCAATCTCTGCGACCGATTCGCCCTTGATCCGCATGCCGATCAGCAAAGCGCCGAGCTCAAGATCCGACACACGCCGCTCCAGCATCGCGGCGTATACCGCTCGTGCATCAGCTTGCGACATATCGCGCGCACCTTTTTTACCGCGACCGATTTCGCGAATCAATGGTGCCGCAGTAAAAGCGGTATTCTGATCAGACATGCTGCTAGCTTACACCGCTGACCTTGGGTCGGGGATTTTGCGCCGACACCTTGCTCTACAATCCGCATGCAGACCCACCACACGCATCCTATTTTCAGTTCATCATGATTGTTCTCGGCGTCGAATCCTCATGCGACGAAACTGGCTTGGCGCTCTACGACACCGAGCGCGGTCTGCTGGCGCATGCGCTGCACTCGCAAGTAGCGATGCACGAAGCCTATGGCGGCGTTGTTCCGGAACTAGCCTCGCGCGACCATGTTCGGCGCACCATACCCTTGTTGGAACAAGTGCTCGAGCAAGCGGGAGTTGCACTTTCGTCGATCGATGCGATCGGTTACACCCAAGGGCCTGGGTTAGCCGGGGCGCTCCTCGTGGGTGCGTCGGTTGCCAATGCGCTGGGCCTTGCGCTGCAGCGGCCGGTACTGGGCGTTCATCATCTAGAAGGGCATTTACTGTCACCGCTGTTATCTGAGCCAGCGCCCGCGTTTCCGTTTGTCGCGCTTCTGGTATCAGGAGGCCACACTCAGCTGATGCGCGTAGAGGGTATCGGGCAATATCAGCTGCTAGGAGAAACACTGGATGATGCTGCGGGCGAGGCGTTTGATAAATCAGCCAAGCTACTCGGGCTAGGCTATCCCGGTGGGCCCGCAATTTCACGGCTGGCGGAATTTGGTGACCCCAATGCGTATGCCTTGCCACGCCCGATGCTGCACTCAAAGAATCTTGACTTCAGCTTCTCTGGCTTGAAAACAGCGGTACTCACACTCGTCAAGCGGCATCAGACCAATTTATGCGAGCAGGACAAAGCCAACATCGCACGGGCTTTCGTCGACGCGATGGTCGAGGTGCTAACCACCAAATGTCTCGCCGCATTAATACAAACCGGCCTGAAACAACTCGTGATTGCCGGAGGCGTTGGCGCAAATCAGCAGCTGCGTGTGGCGCTCAACGCCGCCGCAGAACGAAAGCGATTTTCGGTGTTTTATCCGGAGCTGACGCTTTGCACTGATAACGGCGCCATGATTGCATTCGCAGCCGCGCAGCGCTTGAAAAATAATCCTGCAGCGGCAAGTTACGACTACAGCTTTAATGTGCAGCCGCGTTGGCCATTAACGGCGATTGATATCGCGAACCAGGACTTGGGTAACACTGGCCGCATCAGCAATGGCATATAAACGACGCTAGCTATTTGGCTTACCTATCTTGCTTTCTTTACCGCTGATCAGATTTCCGATATTGGTTTTGTGTCGCCATATCAAAAGCACACTCATCAACAGCACCGCTAGCCCGATCGTGTTCAGGCCAAACAGTAGCGTGTAGTAGAAAGGCGCGAACAGCGCCGATACTAATGCTGCTAGTGACGAATACCGAAACGCGTAGGCGATAACGACCCACGTTAATGCAGTCGCTACTCCCAGTACAGGATTCAGCCCGAGCAGCACACCGAGCGCTGTGGCTACGCCTTTGCCGCCCTTAAATCGAAAATACACGGGCCACAAATGACCAGCAAACACCGCCACCGATATCAAGGCAATACCGGCATCACCGATACCCAGGCGCTCGTCGAAGGTCACTGCCAGCGCCACGGGTACCACGCCCTTCAAGCAGTCGCCGAGCAGCGTCAGCGCCGCAGCCGCCTTATTACCTGTTCTGAGCACGTTGGTAGCACCCGGATTACCCGATCCAAACGTACGCGGATCAGCCAACCGAAATAGTTTGCTCACCACGATGGCAAACGATACCGAGCCGAGCAGGTACGCCAAGGCTGCAAAAACAAGCAAGTGAAGTATGTTCATATTAATTAGTCACCAAGACGCATTATCCTCTGGGGTGATGCATCTGGTGGATTTTCTTCAGGCGCTCACGCGCCACGTGGGTATAAATTTGCGTAGTAGATATATCAGCATGACCAAGCAGGAGTTGCACTACACGCAAGTCCGCTCCGTGGTTTAGCAAATGCGTTGCGAACGCATGTCGCAATGTATGCGGCGATAACGGGGCAGTAATACCAGCGCGCTGCGCATATTTCTTGATCAGAGTCCAAAACATCTGTCGTGTCATGGGACCACCCAGGCTGGTAACAAACAGCGCATCAGCGATTTTGCCGCCGAGAATAGCGCTGCGAGCTTCCGACAGGTAGCGCTCTATCCAGGCGCGTGCCTCTTCGCCAAAAGGTACTAAACGTGTCTTGCTGCCTTTGCCGGTGACGCGTAATACACCTTCGTTCAGCCCCAGCTCGACCGTTTTCAGCAGCACCAACTCGGATACGCGTAAACCGCTGGCATACATCAGTTCCAACATGGTTCTATCACGTAGGCCCAGTAAAGTCGTCACATCCGGCGCCGCCAGCAAGGCCTCGACATGGGGCTCGGATAAGGTATTGGGAAAACGGGGCGCTTGCTTGGCCGAGCGCAGCTTGAGGCAAGGGTCAGCAGCCACACGACGCTCTCGCAGCGCGTGCTGGTAAAAGCGCTTTAACACCGCTAAACGACGGTTGGCAGTGCTGGCCTTGGTGTCGGCGTGGCGAAATGCAAAATAGGCGCTCAGATCAGTATCAACCGCCTGATATAAATTTTTTCGGTGCTGCTCATGCAACCAAGCGGAGAACAACTGCAAATCACGCTTGTAAGCGTCCAGGGTATTTTTCGACAGCCCGTCCTCCAGCCATAGGGCATCGCAGAAGGCGTCGATATCAGCTTGATCAGGAAGCTCACCAGCCATCAGCAGTAGCCCGGCACCCGCTCGTGCGACAGCAGCCAGCGCTTGACCCCTTGATGGAAACCGCCATCATGACGTGCAAAGCCGCCGATACCATTCGCCGCGGTCACTCGGTGGCAAGGGATAATCAGTGGGTACCAGTTTGAGCCACACGCCTGCCCGACTGCGCGCGGCGCGGAACGGATACGACGCGCCAACTGCCCGTAGGTGAGCACGTCGCCACGCGGGATCATGCAAATATGTTGCCAAACCTTGCGCTGATGCGCGGTACCCGTCTCTGGTAATGGTATCGAAAAGGTAAAGTCAGGGTCTTTGAAATACGCCTTTATTTGCGCTGCGATCTCACGGGATAGTGCGTCACGCGGCGGACGCAACTCATACGTAGCAGGCAAGTAAACCAATTCGCGCAGCACATCGCTCTCAACCCGTATGCCCATGCGGCCGAAGGGGGCTGCTATCACTGCAGAGAATAATTGGGTCGTCATTTCATTGACTCGTCTACATTACTCGCGTGCTGCGCCAAGGCCCAAGCGACATGCTCACGCACTAATGCCGAAGGATGTGACTCCTGCGACTGCAGCGCACGCACGATAGCGACATCGCCGGCCCGGTGCGCTGCTGCATTACCAAGTGCGACCGCAATATTACGCAGCCATCGCTCATGGCCAATACGACGTATGGGATTTCCCTCAAGCTTACGCTCGAAATCCTGCGCGCTCCATTGAAACAGTGCGATCAGCGTAGCAGCATCGAGCCCCTCTCTGACATCAAAATCGGGCAAGGGGCTGCGTTGCGCAAATTTATTCCACGGACAAATCAGCTGACAGTCATCGCAGCCGTAAATACGGTTTCCCAGCAGCGGCCGCAACGCTAACGGAATACTATCTTTCAACTCGATGGTCAGGTAAGAAATACAGCGACGTGCATCAAGCTGGTAGGGTGCGATAATGGCCTGAGTCGGGCAGATATCGATACAGGCGGCGCACTCGCCACAGTGCGACGATACAGGCTGATCAACAGGCAGCGGCAAATCAGTGTAGATCTCGCCCAGGAAAAACATCGACCCCGCATCTCGGTGAAGCAGCAAGGTATGTTTGCCGCGCCAGCCGAGGCCCGCTTTTTGCGCTAACTCGACCTCCATCACCGGCGCTGAATCGGTAAACACGCGATAACCTATCGGTCCTGCTGCGTCGGTGATGCGATCGACGAGTTGCTGTAATCGCGAGCGCAATAATTTGTGATAATCCCGACCGCGTGCGTACACCGAGATGACAGCGGCATTGGGATCGTTTTGTCGTTGCAGCTCGCGCTCGCGCCAATCATCTTGACTGTCACCGGGAAGATAATCCATACGCGCGCTGATGACGCGCACGGTACCAGGAACCAGCTGCTCGGGATGCGACCGCTTGCTTCCGTGTACCGCCATGAACGCCATCTGCCCATGAAATCCGGCCGCAAGCCACTGCTGAAGATAGTCGCTGGCGGTACCTAAATCAATATCGGTCACGCCCACCGAGGAAAAGCCCAGTGATTGTCCCCACTGCTTGATCAGCGCAGCGAGCGTAGCAAGTTGTTCGGGCGTTTGAGGCATGGTGACGGGTATCATTGGCGGCTACGCTGCACATGCGTGCTTGCATTTTAATTTATGCGCCAACGAAAAGATTTTCTGGAAGATGAGTCGGCCACCGAGCGACTAGGTGAGGCAATCGGCCATATGCTGCGCCCGGGATTAAAAATATATCTGCACGGTGACCTCGGCGCCGGCAAGACCTTTCTCACGCGCGCTATCTTGCGCGCCGCAGGCCATACGGGTCGTGTCAAAAGCCCAACCTATACCTTACTCGAACCTTATACCGTAACACTACAAGGCCATACCGTAGCGTTATGTCATTTCGATCTCTACCGAATCAGCAGCCCGCGTGAATTCATCGAGGCCGGTTTTCGCGATTATTTCGGTGACGAGAACATCTGTATTGTCGAGTGGCCAGAGCAGGCCGGTGATCTTCTGCCGAAAGCTGATATGGAGATTTTCCTCACTGCAGAATATCAAGGGCGTACGGTAGAATTGCGCGCACGTTCTGAACTGGGCGCCACATGTCTGGAAAATCTGTACCCAAGTCCGAATACCTAGAACACGCCGCGCGTCGTATCGTCCTTCAATCCGGCGCCACCTTATTACTGTCACTACTTCCGGTTCGTTTCGCCAGCGCCGCGCAGATCGCTGCGGTTAGGGTATGGCCCGCCAGCGACTATACGCGCGTCACACTGGAAACCGATAGCAAGCTGCAGTCATCGCATTTTCTGGTCACCAACCCAAACCGTTTGGTGGTCGACATCGAAGGGGTTGAGCTCGATACTAAGTTGAAGAGCCTGGTGGCCAAGGTCCAGCCGAATGATCCCTATATTGCGCAGGTACGAATAGGCCAAAACCGCCCCGGCGTTGTGAGGATGGTGTTTGACCTGAAAGCCGACATACAGCCGCAAGTCTTCACGCTGGCGCCGGTGGGTAGCTACCGGCACCGGCTGGTGTTTGATTTATACCCGGCCAAGCCAATCGATCCGATTGCCGAACTACTCAATCGCCCTCGCCCCCCGCCTGTGCCCGAGGCAGCAGCACCAGAGGCTCCGGCGCCAACCGCAAAAGCTGACGCACCATCCGAGCCGCCAGCGGGTATCACCCGCATGATCACGATCGCGCTCGACCCGGGTCATGGCGGCGAAGATCCGGGAGCGGTTGGGCGCGGCGGCAATTTTGAAAAGAACGTCGTGCTCTCTATTGCCCACCGACTTAAAGCACGACTTGAACAGCAAGCCAATGTGCGTGTCATGCTAACGCGTGACGGCGATTATTTTGTGCCGCTGCATGTACGCGTACAAAAGGCGCGCAAGGTACAGGCTGATTTGTTTGTGTCGATTCACGCTGATGCTTTCATCGAGCCCACAGCACGTGGATCATCTGTTTTCGCGCTTTCGGAAAAAGGCGCAAGCTCAACGGCCGCGCGGTGGTTGGCGAACAAAGAAAATGCCGCCGATCTGGTGGGTGGTGTAAACATCAGCAACAAAAATCAGCAATTAGCGAGTGTCTTGCTCGATTTGTCGACTACAGCGCAAATCAATGACAGCCTGAAACTGGCAAAACATGTACTAGGCGAAATCGGCTCGATCAATCGCCTGCACAAGCCGCAGGTGGAGCAGGCCGGGTTTGCCGTTCTAAAAGCGCCCGATATTCCAAGCATTCTGGTTGAGACCGCATTTATCTCAAACCCGGAAGAAGAAGCAAAGCTCACCGACGAGCGTTACCAAGACCAGATGGCGGAGGCACTTGCCAGAGGCATACGCAAATACCTTCACAAACACCCTACGCTGAATCGTGGTCGGCTGACGTGATACCTCAAATGAATCAGGGTTCGGTTGGCCGACGCTGCATTCGCCCACGCACGAACCGAATGATTGCCGCCAGTGCGACCGGCCCCGCCGCGGCCGCGACACCTACCAATACAATGGTATTGAGATGGTCGCGAATGATCGGAATATTCCCAAAAAAATACCCCGCCATCACCAAGCCAATCACCCACAGCAGCGCGCCCGCGACATTGAATAGTTGAAAGCGCCCTAGCCCCATATCGGAGACGCCCGCAACAAATGGTGCGAATGTTCGAATCACCGGCAACCACCGCGCGAGAATAATCGTCTTTCCACCGTGCCGCTCAAAGAATGCGTGCGTTTTTTCGAGTGCCTGACGATCGATCCAGCGGTAATCTCGGGTAAATACACGCTGGCCAAGGGTGCGACCGATCAAGTAGTTGAGGGTATTGCCTGTAATGGCAGCCGTAATGAGCAATGCCATCAGCAGAGGCGCATTCATCAAACCGCTCGCGCAAAATGCGCCCGCAATAAACAGCAGGGTGTCTCCTGGTAAAAAAGGGAAAACCACCAAGCCAGTCTCGGCAAATACAATGGCGAATAACAGCACATACACCAGCGCGCCGTACTGCTCCAGCATCATGCCAAGCGCTTTATCAATATGCAGGATCAGGCCCAGCAATTCGGTGAATTCCATAACCAAATAGGTTTGTATTTGCAAAAGGCCAAGATGATACACGGCCAATTCGCCTGGCTCTGCTAAAAAGCCTGATTTTTCCCTCGGTATAATCGCGCCATGCCCTATCCGATTGAGGCGGTACGTGTGATCCGCCTACTTCCCGACCAACTCATCTCGCAAATCGCTGCCGGTGAGGTGATCGAGCGGCCGTCCGCAGTGGTCAAGGAATTGCTGGAAAACGCGATTGATGCAGGCGCAACGCAAATCTCGGTACGGCTAGAGGCTGGTGGTGTGAAGCGCATTGCGATCACCGATAACGGCTGTGGCATACCGCAGGCGCAAATGGCATTAGCGCTGACTCGCCACGCCACCTCAAAAATCGCCGACCTGCATGATCTGGAAAACGTCACCACGCTGGGATTTCGGGGCGAGGCCTTGGCATCGATTGCCTCGGTAGCACAGTTGACGATTACCTCACGCACGCGCGATGCAGACCATGCCTGGCAGATTCAGGGGCATGACCCAGGCTCGGTCAGCCCGGCCTCGGGCGCGCTTGGAACGATGGTGGATGTACAAGACCTTTATTTCAATACGCCGGCTCGGCGCAAATTTTTGAAATCCGAGCAGACCGAGTACGGCCACTGTCTGGATATTGTCAAACGTATCGCGCTCGCCCGACCTGACTTGCAGTTCTCTGTGACGCATAATGGAAAAACCACCGAGCACTGGCAACAGAGCGCGTTATCCGAGCGAAGCGCAGAAATATTGGGCGAGACTTTTGCGCAGGCATCATTACCGCTCGAGGCCAGCGCTGGTGAGGTGAGTTTATTCGGCCTGATCGGCTTGCCTATAGCGGCCCGTGGCCGAGCTGATGCGCAGTATTTTTACGTTAACGGCCGCTTCGTTCGCGATAAATTACTGACGCATGCCGTTAGATCTGCGTACCAGGATGTACTTCATGGCGACCGCTATCCCGCCTATGTGCTGCAGCTGCAGCTCGATCCGTCACTGGTTGACGTGAATGTTCATCCCTCGAAAATTGAAGTCCGGTTTCGCGACAGCAGAGCATTACATCAGTTTGTGTTTCATGCCGTCAGCCGATCACTGGCGAATACTGCACCGGGTGCCGATGATGTCGTCTCTGCGGGCGATTCAAAGCGTATGTCGCCTGTTGCTATTCCATGGAGCGCGCAGCCCATGCGGCAAACATCGCTGGGTGTAGCGCAGCCCATGGTGCGCTACGGCGAAATGTTTTCCGATACCTTGCATGCGGCCCAACCGGTGACCGCCTCAGGGTCTGGTTACAGCGTGAGTACCGGTACGGTTCATGCATCCGATGACGATGATGCACACCCACTCGGTTTCGCCTTGGCGCAGCTTCACGGTATCTACGTATTGGCACAAAACCGTAGCGGCCTGGTACTGGTGGATATGCACGCGGCGCATGAGCGCATCCTCTATGAACAGTTCAAACAAGCGCTTGAGGCGCACACGGTACCACTGCAGCCTTTACTGATACCCGTCAGCTTTCACGCCGATGCCATCGAAGTAGGTACCGTAGAAGAGCATCGCGAAACGCTCAGTCTTTTGGGATTTGATATCGCCGTGATGTCGCCCACCACGCTGGCAGTGCGCGCCATACCTGCATTGCTAAAGAATGCCGATGTGCAGTCACTTGCGCGCGATCTGTTACGTGATCTGCGCGAGTTTGGCGGATCCGAGGTGCTCACAGAGCGTCGTAATGAGTTACTCGGTACGCTCGCCTGCCACACCGCAGTCCGTGCCAATCGCGCACTGACCATCCCCGAAATGAATGCGTTGCTACGCCAAATGGAAGCTACCGAGCGAGCGGATCAGTGCAACCATGGTCGGCCGACTTGGGTACAGTTGGCAATTACCGATCTTGATCGTCTTTTTTTACGCGGGCAGTAAGCATGCCCACATCACCGCTGCCGCAGTTTGCGCATGCCCCTTTGCTGCTGCTCATCACCGCAATGATGATGATGCAACCGCTATCTACCGATCTTTATCTGGCCTCTTTGCCAAGTTTGGTCAGTGGCTTCGGCGTTCCGGTGGCTACGGTTCAGCTAACGCTCAGTTTATTCGTGATTGGTTTTGGTTCTGCCCAACTCGTCATCGGGCCGCTATCTGATCGTTTTGGCCGGCGCCCCGTGCTGTTGACGGGCTTGGCGATCTATGTAGCTGCAAGTGCCTTGTGTGGCTTGGCGCAATCCATCGAACTTCTCATCATGGCGCGCTTTCTACAAGCGCTTGGCTGCTGCGCGGCGGTGATGATTGCCCGTGCGATTGTTCGTGATGCCTATGCACCTGAAGATAGCGCCAAGCTGCTGGCGCGAGCCAGTACATGGATCTCACTGGCGCCGATTATCGGGCCGATTCTCGGGGCTTATTTGCAGGTGGCATTCGGCTGGCGAGCAGCATTTGTCGCGCTCGGTATTTTTTCAGCGTGCGTCATGGCAGCCTGTATCTACGCGCTACCCGAGACCAACCAGCATAAAAATCCGAAGGCTACCCAGATCAGCGGCATTATCAAAAACTATCGGCTGGTGCTAGGCGCTCGTGAGTTCTGGCTAAATGTGACGCCGGGCGCCCTCTCCTACTGCGGGATTTTTATTTTCATCTCCGGCTCAAGCTTTGTGCTGATCGAAATCCTTGGCGTACCTACGCAGTGGTTCGGCTACTGCTTTGGCATGGGTGTTGCAGGCTATATGAGCGGTACGTTGGTATGCCGCCGTCTACTCAAAACCATCAGTGGCAAGCAGGCACTTCGCATTGGCACCGCGTGCTCATTAAGCGCCGGCGTATTCTTTTTGGCAGCGACACTTCTCGGGTGGTGGCATTGGTCGGTGGTGGTGTTGGCGATGTTTTTATCCATGGCCTCACACGGCATTAATTTTCCTGTATCTCAGGCAGGTTCGATTGCGCCGTTCGCCAGGCAGGCCGGTACCGCCGCTGGCTTGATGGGTGCGGTGATGATGGCACTTGCCTTCGTCAGCGGCAGCGTCGTTGGAGCAACCCACAATGGCACGCTGTATCCGCTGGCGATTATCTCCGCGATACTCGGCGCGCTCAATTTTCTTTCGGTACGCATCATCGACAGAGGTAGCAACGCGCAATGAGTAGCCCGGTTGCAGTAGCCATCATGGGCCCTACCGCGTCTGGCAAGACCGCAGCCGCACTACATATTGCCAGCAAAATCCCCGCGGAAATTATCTCGGTTGACTCGGCGCTGATTTATCGCGGTATGGATATTGGGACTGCCAAACCAACAAAAGCCGAACGTGACGCGGTACCCCATCACTTAATTGATATTCTCGATCCCATCAGTAGTTACTCAGTGCGACAGTTTCGAGATGATGCGATACCACTGATCGCTGATATTGTCGCGCGCGGCAGATTACCGCTACTGGTGGGCGGCACCATGCTCTATTTCAAGGCACTCCGCGACGGCCTGGATGATCTGCCACCCGCTAACCCGGCACTTCGCGCCCAAATTGACATGGATATTGCGCGCCATGGCATCAGTGCCGTACATGAACGCTTGCGGGCGCTCGATCCGATGACAGCCGATCGATTAAAACCAACCGACACGCAACGCATACAACGCGCGATGGAGATTGTGCTGCTGAGTGGGCAGCCGATGTCTAGCTTACTCGCCAAATCAGTACAACCGGTGCTGCCATTTTCATTGCTGCCGCTTGCCTTGGAGCCGTCTAATCGTACCGAGTTACACGCACGCATTACCACCCGTTTTGATTACATGCTGTCGGCAATTCCGGGCCTATTGGACGAAGTAAGCGGACTGCGTAATAGAGGCGACTTACACCTCGGTTTGCCGTCAATGCGCTGCGTCGGGTACCGGCAGGCGTGGGAGTATCTTGACGGTGGCATTTCACGCGATGCGCTGCGAGAAAAAGGCTTGGCTGCCACCCGCCAACTCGCAAAAAGGCAATTGACGTGGCTAAGAGCGATGGATGATCGTGTAGTGATCGACTGCCTGGCAGCAGACTATGCGAATCAAGCCTTATCTTTTATCCAAAAATCGCTCGGTTGACAGCCCCTCGGCGCCCGAAGATAATGTCGGGCTTCGCGGTGATATAGCTCAGCTGGTTAGAGCACAGCACTCATAATGCTGGGGTCGGTGGTTCAAGTCCACCTATCACCACCACAGCGCTCTTCTGCGCCCCGCCCTCGCCAAGCACACCCCCTTCACGCGACAAACGACTTTGCCGCAACGGGGTTATCGCGCTTACACAACGTCCCCGCTATAAAAAAATGACACGGACCGTCGTTGTTTATTTTTTCGTCTGACTCCGTGGCTATGATTGGCTAATTACAACTCTATCAACAACCTCTCAATACATGCAGCTTGGCGCTACGTCAGTCATAAGTTCATTACAAATATCTCATCGATCAAGCCACGTTACGCAGTTACGTTTGTTATGGCTGCCATCACTAAAGTTTTTTGTTACCTTGACTCTCAGTATTTTAGGACAAACAGAAATGGCACGTACTTTGGTGATTTAGTGGCTATTTGTGATTCTTTGCGGGTGCTCATCGCCCAAAAAAGAAACGGGAATTATTAAAAAAGAAACTTTACCTAAAACCGGTATGGAACTTGACTTTAAAGATCAAGTTCTAGCAGTGCCACCACAATCATTCCAAGACACACCGCAGTCCCGGGCGGTCAAAGCGGGGTCGAGATTCTACGCAAACGCTAACTACTGTGAATTCATCAGGCGGTACCGACTTAAAACAAATGCTGACTTCAATTCAGCGATCAACCTGTTCAAGTACCGTGCATATTTCATGGGTGCTCAGCGAATCGTTTTCGTTGAATCCGACGTAGTAATGAACGCGACGGGTGCAGATGTCGAAGTCATCTTGCATCCCAGCCCACCGAAAGAGTCCACAACGTCTGTGATCGTTGGAGACTTGTACGAGTGCCCCACCACCAAAGCAACTACTTTCTAATATCTGATGGAGGAAGACATGAGACAGTTTTTTTTACCAATGATGGCAGTGTTAGTTCTTGCATTGACAGGCTGCGTATCAACCACAACAAAAAACAACGATCTTGGTGGTTTCAAGGACGCTACGGTCAATGTGCCAGCACAACAGTTTGAGGACAATGAAACGGCACGCAGCGTATTAGTAGGCTCTGCGCAGCTTGCTAAAGACTCTAACTGTACCTTCATGCAACGGTACAAGATCACAACCAACCAGAATTTTACGTCTACCGTAACCCGTTTAAATACAGAGCCGCGCTGATGGGTGCTGAGCGAGTCGCCTTCGTAAAGCACGAAGAATTAGATGCGAAAGAAGAAAAATCTGCGAAATCTGATGTGCTTTACGTCAAAGAGGGTTCACCGTTGAACGGCGCAGATTATCAAACAACATTGATAGGGGATCTTTACGATTGTACGTGTCCTAACTGCGCATGTTCTGGAGAGAAGCCAGGAAAAACACCTTCAGTATGCACTCCAAAAAAATAACATATCAGATTTTTGAAAGAATCTACAACAACTCGAAAGCACTCATTTCGAGTGCTTTTGGGCCTTGTTGATAACAATAAACTGGAGCCTATGTCTCAAGATCGAGCTTGTTAACAGCGAAATAGCTCAAAGATATTCAGTCCAATGCCAGTAATAGAAGGAAGCTGGAAACCTCTAAAGACAAGATCGAGCTACGGGCGACGCGAGCTCAGCACTTCGATGGGAGCCATTGCGATTGACAAGGTAACGCTCGACAATTTGGCTTTT
>Ga0194117_10001960_pt1 | contig 22713 bp, 5 predicted proteins | sample TA2MahsurfametaG_FD_160579 | JGI IMG/M metagenome (GOLD analysis project Ga0194117, IMG submission 160579) | Freshwater microbial communities from Lake Tanganyika, Tanzania - TA2015009 Mahale N1 surface | ecosystem: Environmental > Aquatic > Freshwater > Lake | place: Tanzania: Lake Tanganyika...
CCCCTTGTTTCAAAATTGTTTAAAAAAAAATTCTTATTTTCTTCTTTTAAAAAAAATAAAGTTTATCTTGTATTGAGCTCTTTTAAAATGAAGCAGGGTTGAAAAATTGTTCGAGACTTGTACATCTATAGAATTTAAAGTAAAGTAGTCTGAAATCATTTGCTTTGAAACCAGAAGAGAGTACTATATGAATCTAATGATATCAAAAACTATAGATTACCACAATAATTTGCTTTTGTAAGCCTAATGAGGGATATATAATTTCTATTCTGTATGATATAGTCACTGTAGAATCTTTTCTTTGTAAATAAACCATTCCTTTGATGCAGATAATAAAGTTTCTTTTCTTGACTTACCTTTAATACTTAGTAATTATCAAAAGATCAAAGGTTTGAGAGGAAAGAGTTGAGGGAACTACATCTTTGTGAAGTTTAAAATATCTTTTCAGATCTTTTTAAGTATAAACAATCAGATTAATTGAAATAAGTAAATTTGATCATTCCCAATTATACAAATGTTAGGCAGAGTCAAAGAATCTAAACATTTTTTACTGAAAAAACCTGCTAATAAAATTAATTAGTTCAAAGCATATGGGATAAGTGAGGATATGTTCTAGATTACATGTTAAAAATATACATTTTAATTATGAAAATTTACTTTATATAAATACATTCCAATAGATTCTTCTCGCTTTTAAACTTTAAAAATTGAGAATAATAAATACAAGCTTGGACAATAGAGGAGAGGTCAAAAGTCATAAAGATGAGTTATCAAAAAGGAAATCTATTCAAAAGAAATTTGATAAAGAAGAAGAAACTTTAGGAGCTAGCATGAACAATTGTAGAAAATGTAATTACTTAAATAAGAATCTATTAACTTATTTTGTGTTTTTTATTGAAGTATATTTACAATACATTAAAAATATCTTTCTTTTGTTTATTTTTTATGAATAAGCTTTACCAGCTATTATTTATCAATGAGCGGAATGATTTCTAATATTTTTAGTAGGTGTGTGAAGTAAGTGAGGCTAAAAATGAGAGTGAGTGTGTTATTAGTTATTTATTTACAAAATAAAAAACCGATGATTATTTAAAAACTTCAAGCTTAATCTTTAGCTTGCAATATTATCACTTTACTCATTTTTAGAGTTTATATTATTTATTAGTACACAGTTAAAAACCAAAGTTCTGCTGTTTTCATTTTTTATCAATTAAGAGTTATTGATTGATTATCAGTTGACTCAATTGTCAATTAGTTTGCTATGCTTAGTTGGCCTGTACACTAGCTGGCCCTTTAAGTCTTCCACACGAATGCCAGATTATCTTAGGCTTAGTCTTTTTATTTCTCTTGCCTTAGAGGCATTGCCAACAGTTACAACAAAAGTGTCGCTACGACCATTTTCCAGTCGAGGGCAACTCACAATCTGTAAAATTTTAGTGTTTTAGTTTAATGATGTATAGATGGAAGCAGGGTTTATTTTCTATGGAAAAGAAATCTTAAACTGGAATTATTTTAAACTCTCCTTGATTGCTTCAGCACCTTAATCATAAGTTGAATTTATTACAATGCAAATACTGCCTTAAATTATGTGCTATTATCTTAGAGAAAGCAGCTTCTCAGCCTATATTAATAAAGTCATACTTTTCTGGAATCCAATGTAACCTTCACAAATTCGCAATTAGTATCTTTGATTCTCGCCCATTTCCACTCAATCACGTTAAATGGTCCAGCTGAATGTTTTTCTAAATATGTAACTACTTCCGGTCCTTTGATACTTGCAGGTAGTCCAAAAATCCAGATAGTTTTTTATTAGTGTTTTTTTTTATACTAGGCTCTTTAATTTTTCTCATAGGACCTGCTGTCTCTTCTTTACCTTGATATTGATCTTTATTTCTTTTTTTTATGTTTTTAAGAACTGGTACTATGGTTATTTCTATGTTTAGATGGAGATGGGCTTCTATTTTTATTTTTTAATTATTTTTTAGCTTATCTTATCATGGGTATGCATTATTCAAAAATTGCAGTCGGTTTAGCAACCAGCCTTAATTTCCCACTGACGCAGTACTAAACTTAATTTTTGATAAGGTTATACGCATCTCTATCGTATTTGAAACCAACCACAAATGAAAAACTGTCCTTATTACTGTCTATTTTTGTTACATGCTAAACACTCCCGAATTATTTTCTGAGAGCATTCGCTATTTATTCCATTATATCCTACTGTTATCTTCGATTATAAGCAGGCACATTTTCATATCTTACATGATTTTTTATATCAGATTTTGCCTCAATGTCATACTTAGCTTTTCTAGCGCTAAGTTTGACGGGTTGCTCGTATCTAAGTTTTCTTCTGTGTGCTTTATTGCTATCCTAGCTTTCACGATTGTATCTTCTTCCTCTTCTAGGTGTTCTGGAGCGAGAATCGCTGTTATTTGTGCGGGGCATTATGATATATTAATATTTAAATTCAATAATCGATTTATTAGGCTATGCTCAATATGTGTAGTTTGTAAATAACTCAACTAAATGTCACCAACAAACTCCTTCATGTTGGCTATTATTTATTTTTTAAATCAATAGATGGGAAGAATTATGAATTATAGAATTTTAATAGCTAGATTCTTTAAAAAAGTTAGATATAGTGAGTATTCTCTATTCTTTTTATGCATATTTACATAAATTATCAAAGGTTTTGTATTTTAATTGCCAAATTTTAAGCTGACAACATCGTCTTGCCATCAATTATACTATCTAACTCCTCTTTTTTGATATTGCTACTCATGCATAGCAACTCGTAGATCCAATAATATAAAAGATTCTCCTACTTGCTTATGTTTTTGTTGACTCTCTCGCCATTTAAATATTTTCTGAGCAGCTAGTTGCAATTCAAGAAGTTAGATGTAGTGGACACTTCTACTTCACTATTGTACTTCTTTTGGTATTCTTTGATTACAGCAATATACTTTTTTATTCCAGGATTGATTTCTTATCTAGTGTAACTTTAAAGTTATTTGATTCCCAATCTTTCAGCTTTCTTTTTACTTAGTTACTCTCCACTTTTAAGGATTACATCTGATACATTTTGTACTTTGCTCAGGATTTAATTTCCGAGAACGGAATGAAGAGTTGTTTCTTCGGGTGAGTGTTTTTTGATTTTTTAGTAAATTTTGAACATAAGTCTAAACTCGTTTATTTCAATGAGAATGATTGAATTATTCTTATCAAGAATGGCTTTGTTTATTGTTGCATTTCTTTCATTTTTGTGAGGATTATTCTATTTATCTAATGTTCCCATACTGACATTTTTCGTATCGTTTGCAAATTTATTCATCACATTTGAGTATGATCTGTTTTTCTAAACTCCAATAGAAAGTCTGTTTGTTGCGTCTCCTAAAGGTTTGAGACCACCAGTTTAAGATTAATTTGTCTTAATCTGAGGAATGTAATCATTTTCTGAGTATTTTTTGTCACCCAAAGGAGGAATATGCTTTTAGCTTAAAGAATGTGATCGAGATTGATTATTTTTAACACACCATTATTTCAAGTCATAAAGGTTCATTCTTTTTGCCTCATCCACTTAAAGACATTTTTTGATGAAATCTTTCAAGTTATCAGAAATAATGATATGAGATTTAAATTTAACAGGAATCTTTGTCATTTTATCTATCAGTTAGGCTTATGTTTTGCACTACCAAGGAGTCTAACCATGGAGAAGCTCGTAAATCATGATACCAATCGACCAAATATCATTTTTTACTGAGTAAATGTTCTTTTTGAGAGCTTAGGGAGACATGTAGAGAGGGCTGCCAACATTATATTTTTCTTTTTAAGAGGAAGAGCTATGTAAACAAAGTTCTACTATGACTTTTTGGCAAACCCAAAATCTGCGATTTTAGCTACTCCCTTTTCACTTACTAAGATGTTGGCCAACTTAAGATCTCGGTGCAAAAACTTGTTCTCTCCGATTTCGACGAGCCCATTAACAATATCCTTCATGAAAGAAAATACTTCACCCTATGTCATTTTCCTTTTCTTTTTGAGAATAGAACTCAAGTCTCCCTGCTGACAGTATTCTGTGATGATATAGCAGTGATTCGTTTATCTTACCACATCGAAACATCTCAGAATATTCGGGTGCTTTAGCTTCGTCAGAGCCTAGATTTAACAATCTAGCATTTCTCTACTGACTGCATCTTTTACACCTTTCATGTCAATCGCTTTGATTGCAACTACTTCATCTAAATACCATGTTAACTACCTGTGTTATCATTTTTTCCAAGATAAACAACTGAAGAGTAGCCCTTACCGATTCTGTCAGTGAGTGAGTAAGAATAATGTTTGATTTTCTTCTTACTAGCCGTGTGTGAGCTGCTGACTGAGTAGGAGTTATGTTATCTGCTTAGAAAAGTAGTCATGACTATTATGAAAGTATATTATTTAACGACTTAAAAAGGCAATCATACAACTTATAATCAAAATATCCAAATCAAAATTTCACCAGGACATCAATTCATCTATTTTTTATTTGGCCTGATCATGAGTTATCCTTTAAATATGGCTCACCCTGTCCCGATTGGAAACTAGGTAGTAATTGCATTTGTATTATCTTATTTATAACATCTCATGTTTAAAACTTGTAATGAAGTATTGGCTTCTCTCGCTTTATGCTTCGATTAGTTTTACAATTCTTTGTAAATAGACTTGGTCTAAAGCAGAGTCTATCTAGTCTAAAATATAGAATGGTGCAGGTTAACACTTTTGTAATGCCATTAAGAGACAAACTGCAATTACTGTTTTTTGCCCTCCGGAAAATTCACTCCAAGAGCTTGATGTTTAGCCTCCAAATGATACCATTATGACTATAGAATTTTTCGTCTTATTAAGCCCTCTTGAGCGATCTATTGTTTTTTTCAACCTAAGATCTGTTTTACCATTCAAAGTGATTGCTTTGAAGATACTATCAAAATTTTTCTAAAAGTTGGAAAAAATGTTAGTGATAGATCTTTCCTTTTATCTTTAGTAACTGTGTATCATTTCATTGATGTCCCTTTCATACTACTCAAGTTCATTCAATTTTTTGATGGCTTCTTTGTGTCTTTAAATATAGGAATCTATTTTTCCGAAAATCATTCTCTCACCAGCTGAATATATTCTCATTTTTCTTTTTTCTTCTAATCTCGTAAAACTTAAACTAAAACTGTTAGATTTTTCCTCAATTTCCTCTATAGTGATATCTAAACTGCCTATTTCTTAAATTTTACTATGATAGTAACCTATTTCTTCCTAAATGATTCCAATTTGGCCTAAAAGATTGTAGTTTTAGTTCTGTATTTAAGCATAGAGTGTATTCATTTTGATTATTTCTGCTTAAAGTACTTCTTTTTATTTAAGAAGTTGTTGATTCACTTCTTAAAGTTGATGTTGATACTTTTTATTGTCTACAAATGAATGATTAAATTCTTTTTGGAAGGATAATTCATTGTTGAGAGTTTTTAGCTGTTAATTGATGCTTTCTTCTTCTTTTACAATTTATTGTAGTTTGTTTTAAAGTGTACATTCTTAATCAGATTTTTAATTATACAACTTCAGCTTAGCCTTAAAAAGTTACTATGTTTATTTAAATTCGTTCATATTGATGTTTATTTGTCCTTTCTTGTCAATATTATTAAGGATTTACTTCTTTCTGTTTATCTACTCTGAATATTTAAGCTTCTTCTATTATAATTTTTTACTCTAGTGTTAGAGTTTATTTAGAGATCGTTTTTGCTCATTTATTAAATCCAATTTTAATTCTGTATTTCTTATCTCTGTCTAAAGCTGCACCTTTTTCTTCATCAAATCTAGCTCTACATTCTGTAAAACCATTATTTACTTGTTTACTTCATTCAATTTCGAAGAAATTTGTTCAGATTCTTGATTTTTCTCTTCGTATTTCATGAAAAATTATAATCTGTCATCAAGATTTGCATCTTTGCCTACTTTGCACAAATATCCTTAAGAATAGACTATTTCTTTGTCGGCAGTAATACAGTTTACATGGTATTACTTAGAAACCCTCAAACCAATATCATAATCTTTGACTAAAAGATGCGAACCAAATGTATTTCTGACTATTTTTTCAAGAATTCTAGTAAATTAGTCACCAAAACTATGCGGCTTGATTTTAATCCAAGTTTAATTGAGTAAAGAAAAGCAATCATCTACTTCAGGTAGAGCCTTTTTCATATGTGGTGCTTTCTTAACGAACGAAAGAGGTAATATGTTGATTTGTCTTCCTTTCATTTTTTTGTTGATATTGATTATAGTGTTGCACACTTTTTCGTCTTATACGAGTAGAGTGCAGAGTTTGTTAAGTCCAGCGAGTTCATAGGCAAATAGGAAATCTGTTTATATGTTTAAAAACTATATAAAGTACCCATAGACTCCTTGTATTTTCTCTTTCCTCAGCTAATTTAGCAAATTGAAGTCAAGGTAGGGCAATAGCTTCCGCATTTTGGAATAGTTTACTTAAATATGTTGCTTAACTACATCAAGCTAACTGTCAAACTGATTTTTTTGACGACTCGCTTCAAAATATTTGATTTTGTTGGTTCTCAAATCATTCAAAACAACTGTAAGTTTCTATTTTTTGGAGTTGATTTAGTAATTTAATGAATCTCCTGAATCAATCTTGAACTCACTTCTCATTTTATTTACTTTCTTCAACTCGTTATCAATTTCTTTGACATTTTATTCATATTTCTTAATCTGATTTTTTAATTATTCTTTACCTTTGGATTAGCCCAGCTTTGAACTTTTAACTGCTTCCAATTGAGATGTTAAGTATTAGTATTTTTCTTTATAAGGCTTCATTTCATGCTTTATTTTCTAGACTTAATCTGAAATTTTTTGTAATTGTTTGCTTAACTTCTCCTTATTACTGCTTATCTTTTTTAACCTTGATGCATATTACTTTTGTTACTGTGATATATTACCAGCTAGCATAAGATTTTCATCGTCGATTGCAGACTAAACAAAAGACTACATTTGTTTCTGATTAACAGAGACCTTATCATTGATCTAACCCAATTAAGCCTCCTTATCTCGAATACTTAGTTTTAATTTAGTCAGTCTATCAAATGATTTCGATTCCCTCTATTTGAGATCTTTTTGATCTGCATTGAATTTGTTGATAAGATTTTAAAACTAGACTCTGCTTTTTACTTTTCCAGCTTTCTATTAAAAGCTATAGTATTAGTATTACTATCTCTTTTCTTGATAAGAATTCAATCTAGTCTATATGTCATGCAGAATAGTTCTTATCTCATTTTTGTTGTCTTCATTCTTTTTCATGTAATCCAATGCCTCGGTCAGTCTTTTCTAATATTTTTTGAGGCCAGTAGCTTCTTCCAACAGTTTATAAATCTAAAACTAGTCCATCAAAGTGATCTGTGTGATTTTTCCCTGCTGAATGATGTTGTAAGGATTGGAGTAAGCAAAGCCCAAACTTTCAACAAATGTCTCAAACTAATGAGCTGTAAAGGTTTTATCATTTGCTTTGAACTCTTCATTGGTATCATTATGCCATATTCTTTACAAATGCTGAATATTCTAGTCATATTTTTGCTAGTTTATTTTACTCTTCACATACAGCTACACTTTGATCATCCCTGGTCGTGGTGCATTTATCCCAGTCTGTGTTAGATATAATGTACATGTCTGTGAGAGGAGAACTCGCTTTTGTTCAAGCTAATCTTATTAGTAAGTGCGAAACTGATGGCTGCATTATGGAGGTATTACCTTTGAAGAAGTTGGACTTGCCTTCTCCATTTTTACCAATGATGATATTAATTTGTGGATTAAGGTTATTGATGACTTGACTTTAGTAGGATTTGAAGTTTTCGATGGCGATATACTGCATTGCTAAAACTATTTGTGAAGTTCACAGTTTATTTGAATTATTACCGCTAATTACATCATCGAAAAGATTTGATATACTTTACCAAACATTTAAAGAACAAACATAACTATTTAAATTTAGATGATGGAATTTAATTATTGAGTTTTGATTACTTTGGCTTGTTTTGGTTAATAATAAGATTTATAATAATCTACTTTATGCTGGAGAGAGTATAAACATCAAAGGAAGGAAAATTCGTACACTATCTATTGCAAAATCACGCTGTCAGGGTGCTCTTCTTTTAGTTTATAGGCACCGCATTTCTAATGTTTGCAGCAACATCTATCGCACACCTGCCTCCATTCTATACACCTGATAATGATCATACAAGAGATTAAAACCCCTTCAAACTAGTCTATGTGGTCATAATCGTCTACTCGATCATATGCATGATAGGACCTTTTACCGGAGCACATATCAATCCAGCTGTGACTTTGATGGCCTATATGTAGAGGAAAAAAAATAAAGGACAGTTCGCAGTTATAGCTGCTTACTTAGTGGCTTAATTATTTGGAGCCCTACTCGGCACAATATTGAGTCGACAAATTTATGACAATGGAGGTCCAATTTTTATTAAGATGCCTTCAATTTTCGATCTCTTAAGGTTAAGTTTCTAGTAGCTACTAGGTACTTTTGTTTTTATGCTGATGATCCTCATCATAACGACAAACTAGACCAGTTTTGTTACAGATTAGGCCTGGATTCATTTATCAATTGCCTTGGCTTATTTTTTTTGTCTAACGTACTTAGACTTTAATATAGATTAGCGAGCAAATTCCATTCCTTAAATCCTGCAGTGATATTTTCTATTCAAGGCGAAGCAATGATTAATGGTGATGTTGGTTCTGAAGGTATATTGCCTTGCCTGACGATAATTTTGGCTGAATTTCTCGGAAGTGGTCTCGCAGATATATTCTTTCGTAAATTTTATGTTCCTGTCTATAAATCTTGGAAATAGAGTCTGTATTGATCTTTATTTATTCTTCTTTCTAATCGATCTTAGTTATATATTTTGAATTAAATCGGACAATGAGTTTTCCCAGATAAAATGATTACATGTATGGGAGTAACCCTTTGCATGCGCATTAGACGAGTAAGACAGTACTTCAGCCTACAAATAGAATCTTTAATCTGAAAACGAAGCACATTCTAAAACAGTCACACGATTCCCTCCTATCAAAAACAAAACTGATGATACACCCAACCTCAAAGAAAATTTGAAATAAACAACGCCTTCAACCGTAGTGGGAAGGAAACAAGTCGAAGAAAACACCGTTAACATCAAAAAGACGAACATTGCAATCAGGAAAAGAGTCTAAAAGAAAAAAACGAAATAGATTGAAATAAAACCTTAAGTTATGTAAAAATATAAGCAATTTGTTGAATTTTTGAGTTTGGTCAATCTCACCAACAATCTAAAAGTTCAAGTAACTTAGCATATTCCACCCTATGTGCTTTACGTAGGAAAAGGAAACAATAGTTCACTTATTAAGAATCTCTTTAGAACCAATAGACCATGGTGGACTTTGTAATAAAATAATCCAGATAACCCAAGCATCAATCTTTACTGGTACCAACTTAAGCAAAACGAAATACTAGATAATTTCAAAGAGAATATGAAAAATTAAAGTGATTTTGAAGACTGCACTTATTATGCATAGAACAGTTAAGAAAAACCCGATATTATTAATACTTAGAAAGAATTACGAGAGACATCTAAGAAAAGCAAAAATTATATCCAAACTAGGAGTCAGAGTGTTACTCAAAAGGATATTAAGTCAACTTTTAAACTGACACTCACAAAGAGAAGCTCCTCAAGAACTAAAGGTATCAGCCAGTAAAAGACCACAATTATCAACAATCATTTAGTGAATTTAGGAAAAGAAGCAAAAGAAGAAGGTGATGTTTAGTAGGCAGGCAAAAATAAGAAGGCTTTAGCAAATCCCAAAATGTGGCCAATTTACAACAACTATCGTAGAATATTCAGCCAGACTGAATTAAAACAAATAAAAAAGCTAAAGGTAATACAATAAGATGGGAAAATATACTCAAAAATGTCAAGAAACAAAATAAAATGCTATTAAAATCGATCAAACTACTTCAAAATGCACAATCATGTCACGAACAACTGGAATCTCTCAAACAAAAAAGCACTCTTTATGAATCTCAAAAGTTACTATGAAGCATAAAAAATCAATCCTTTTGACTTTATCCCTATGACTTTTCATATTACGGAAGTCAATGATAAAGAATTTCTTCGCTTTTCCGAGTAATATGAAAGAAGAACAGAAATAATCAAGGAATAAGAGAAAAAACAGAAAACTCAACAGCTTAAGTACGGATTCAAACCTAAGAAAAGAAATGCATGGCTGGTAAAGCCAGGCTAAAATACGAATAGAGGAAATGGTATCGAAGTTGTGGAAAGTATTGAAGAGATCAAGGAAAAGATAGAAAGAGAAAAAGTTGATACCCTAGGGAGACCAAGAACTCATATTGTGCAGTAATACATTATGCCTTTCCTTTATCAAAAAAGAAAATTCGACATCAGATGTTATGTCTGTCTTACCAGCATCAATGGCCATCAAAAAGGCTATTGGTTCCAAGATGGTTACATTCGAACTGCTTCTAAGGAGTTTAACATGAAAAATCTGAACAATAAATTTATACACTTGACAAACGATGCAGTACAGAAGTATCATGAAGACTATGGGAAATTTTAGCCTGCTAATAAACTATCGTATGCTGACTTTCAGCGTTACCTTGACACAGTTTATAACTCAAATAACTAAAACGGTCAAAAATACAAGTTTTATCAACAAGCTTACCCTTAGATGAAAGTAACCTTTATATTATCTAGAAACTAGCGTCTGATATCTTTAGGTCAGTTTATACCAAAATAAATCCTACAAAGAAAGAGTTTACTTTTGAGGTTTTTGGGCTTGACTACATGATTGATTAGAATTTCAAAGTTTGGCTTATCTAAGTGAACACAAATCCTTGCTTGGAGTTGGCTTGTCCTTTACTAGGAAGAATAATTCCCACCATGCTCTAAAATGCCTTTAAGTAAGAATAATAGTATTAAGGTTGGTAGTCGATCCTATTTTTCCTCCACCAGCTATCGAATAACTCGTCAGTTTGAGCAAGAAAGTGATGTTACCTGACAATTTGCTATAAAGTAACAAATTTTAATTGATTTTTGACGAGGTTTAATAAGTAAAAGAGCTAAAGGCATTGCTAAGTTCTGCTCCTAAAGTGAAAATATAGTTGGTGTAATAGTAAGATGAAGAGTATGATGATTAAGGGGAAGTTTGTGAAAAACCAAAGTACATTTAAACGCGATGATATTTCTAACAATATACCAAGAATTCATATAATATTGTAGCTGAGTTATCAAGATTTTTAATAAACTTTTTGGATGAATTTGTTCACGATTGAATGAATCTGTTTGTTTTAAAATGTAAATGAATAGAGGAAAGCTTCATATTCTTTTTGAAATAAAAAAACAGAGCTCAGAAAGCATATCCATTCAAGGTCAAATAAAATTGATAGAGATCTTCCTAAACTGCAGCAAAAAAGTAGAATAAACTATCAATCATAGTTAGTGTTTTTTGTAGTGTAGGATATTGCTGCGTGCAGTCATTAACCAGCAGAACATCAATTTATAGGCTACACTTTTCTTTTCAACTTTGGTGCGTAGATGCATATTTTTCTATTTGCATTCAAGACAAATTGTGACATACTGTTGATTGATTCGATAATACTAAAGGAAAGCCTCCTAATCAAACATTTTGCCTACGTTTTAGACTCTGTATGAATTGACTATGTCATGAAAATCGTATTTTTAGACCGCCTACAAATATATGTCCATGTTACAGTACTCACATACTGTTTTGATTTTCTATTTCTTGACACAAGCAACTATATTCTTGAGGTAGAGATTTTGTTTGGCTAAACAATACCAATAAAAGATTAAAGGTTTGGCTACTGTAAAGACACGTTTATTCTTGAGAACCATATATGGCTACTCAGAGACATTTGGACGACATTATATAGTATTGGACATGAGCTTGAGTTGATTCTGCTGTTTTTTCGAGTCTATTTGTTTACGTTTGAAATTTCTTTTGTATTCTTTGTATTTGTTTATAAGTTCGTAGTTTTTGGCTTTGAGATCTTCTTTCGTAAATATTTTGTGGAGATTTTTGATTATCCACTCCTTGTTGGTAATCAAAAAGAAGTCTTTAACACCATCGAGTTATAGATATTACTTTTTATCATCTGCCTTAAGGTATTTATCCATTTTTGCAAGTTTTTGCTTGATACTTTCATTTCCTTTTTTCTCATATAATTTGAGCCTTACACCCAACACACTCACAATTATTGACAGAACCTCTCCAAGAATCCATACAGTTACAAAAATAACAAGAGTAGCAGGATCTTTGAAGAGCAGGTACTAGATTTATATTATGATCATAATCCCCAGAAACATCATTTGAAGACCAATGGTATTAAGTGAAATTACAAAGTAGAGTTGAGACGAGAAGGCAAATTTTTCATATTACCTGAACTCTTCTCGAATGTACTTACTCTAAGCGAAAACGTCATTCATCCATCTGAATTTGGTGCGAGTAAACCTGAAGGAGTTATACTTCATGACCTATTAAACTCGAATACCAAATTTTTTTTTTAGAAGTTAAACTATGAACAGTACGGTATAGATTTAGACTATCATTCCCACGATGCAGACTACCAAAGTAACTAGGATGGAGTCATCTGTTACCATAAATATTTTAGATATTTGATTCTGATTTTGAGTGAGATAAACGAATACTAAATAAGATGGTAGCAGGAAGATTTTGATTAGAACTGTAACGTTGAAATTTGAGTAGTAAAGTGCTTGTTAGTACTGAGACTAACACTTTGATATTTAGATTTTCCTTTTGATAAGACTAAAATTGCAGAGAAAGTCGGCAATTGTATTACTTTATCTTTTTGAATCAAGTTTGAGAAGTAACCAGTTTGTTAAGACTGAATACAAAGGCATCAGCACCAAATGCGAAATAAAGTAACAAATATACATGTAAGTGATTTCATAAATGTTCTGGTTTCCTAAAATAAAAAGATGACATAGGATTGCACCAGAAGCCAAAGTACTACATCCAAACAAGTTGTTTTTGAGTAAGAAATCATTTTGAAAAGCGATGTATATGTTACCTAGCACTGGCATTACGAATAACTGCACTATTGCCATCTGAAAGTTGTTTAAGTTTTTACAAATAAAGAAGATCAAAGTTGTAGTTATTAAGTTTACAATACTACCATTTAACAAATACTTCCTGTAACTGAATAGATTGCTTCTTGAGAAGTCGATTTTAGCTTTGAGTTGCTACTAGTTTTAGAATTTAGTCTTATCATCTTCAAAAGCTATTTTCAGCTATTACTATTCATTGACTTTGAAAGTTTGTTTGATGCCTGATGTTAAAATATAAAGTCCAGTTATGAAGATAGTCAGTCCATAGCGACCGATATTGTTGAATTGAAGTGCTTTACCTGATAGATTTGAATCGAAAGTACCAATTATTGCCGAAAAATTACTGTAATTTGAAACCAAATGCATAAGAATGATAAAATTTCCAGCTGTGACCAGACTCAAAGCGACTCCTTTAATCGCAGGTACAACCATTAATTTAACCTTTTTACTTAGATTTTTCATATTCAACTTTTTGGCCACACAAAAAAATACAGTGAAAATGAATCCTAAAAATATAAAGAAGTAAATAACGTACCACTCTATACGAAATCCATAGAAAAGAAATGATTTGAAGAAATCATAACTTACATTTACTTTAACTTTACCATAAGGAGAATTTATGTTTGAATCATAACCACCAATAATTTCAGCATAGGTAATGGTGAAATCTTGCTTGAGAGCGAGAAGTATGTTGATATTAATTTAGAAAGTGTTCACAATTACTTTATTTGATGACTGTCTGCGGTATATCACTGGGATAAGAGAAGAGTGAAAATTGGTAATTAAAGTTGTTAGATTATCTTGATTGTTTTTGAGCGCATCAAGTTATAGATAGTCCATTCTCGTCGGATAAAGATAGAACAGTATAGCTACATAGATTGAAATGTACCTTCTATTTGATTGTACCAATACTAAGAATTCACGCCTTTTACTTATAATTATTCAATTATGCAGTTAAATTTAAGAGTTTTTGGACTGCAGACTACTACTTCTTGATCATCAGTCCGACATTAATCAGGTTTTAGTATGTCATTGAGTAAAATGTATTTTTTTTGGAACGTGCATTGACTAAAGTAAGGGAGCCATGGCATCATAAATGCTGTTATAGAATTTTCGGTCCAGTAAGTGCTGGTATAAGGTGCTAGATTATAGTTGCTCTCGATCAAACTACTTTCGTGTTCTAGTACTATGACGTTACTTGATTTAATATTGAGCATATTGAATGGCAGCCTAGATCTTAGTTTGAGTACATAAAGCCATTTGTGAGGATATCATCGATTATAGCTAGGAAGGTGCCTTATTGTTTATTTTGGCTGAATAAGAATATATACGCTGATACTGACACATCATTAGTACTAGATTGCAATTAAACGTTCAAAGTTTTATTTGTATTTTGATAGTTGTATATTGTGAATGTGGTTGAGTTCACTTGATATGTGACTGTAGAGCTAAATATTTGATTTGAACTCTGTTTTGTACCTCAAATATACATGTAAATACCAGAAAGAGAAGACTACTTTAATGAGGTAGCTGTTAAGGTGTTATCTATAACTGTGACACTAAAAGTAAAGTCATTATTGGGGGGAAGCAAGTTGTTTGATAGTTTGACTCTGATTTGAGAGTATTGAGCAATTAAGATTGATGAGGAAACAAGAGCTTATGTTTCGCATACTTAAAACCACAAAATGAAGCAGATTATAAGGGTAATTGCCCGTTTTTAACTCATATTTATAATCAAAGTGTATTTATTATAAAAATTTATCATTATTAACGCTGAGTGATCGCACTTAAGAATTTGTAGTAAGATAATTTTTTACTTTCTCCACAGAGTCTCATGTAGATCAAGTAAAGATCTCTGTTTCTAAAGAAAGAGTCCTTTTAGAGATTGATGAATCTAATCAAATCCTACAGTGCGACTATTTAGCTCTTTTTATCGTATTGAATCTTTTATCTTAATCCCGAACTTTGAAACGATGACTTTTTCCATCTGTTAAGAATGCATTTTTGCCAGTGGCTGTTACCTTTTTAGTAGGCTTCAATTAAATTGTCTAAACCTTGAGTAAATTCAATCAAATCCCATTTGAAAAAGGGATTGTGTTCTTCAATATTAGACTAAAAGATGTTTTTAAGTTAAATGGTGGTGTATTATTTTTTGTTGGCTAGTTTCTACTTTAGTCGCTCCCATTTAGAAGTTTAGTCATAAAATGTAAACCAAATTTTAAGGTTTCGTAAAGTTTAATCCAATTTTATTTGCTCCACCAAAGCTTCAAGTAATTATTATATAGCTTTTTCTTTCGATTTGCTCAATTATTTATTAAAAGGGTTTTCAGGGTCTTGTCCCAAATCTGATTTTTGTTCTTTGACTAATGACTTTTGATGTTTAATTCTACCAACAGGTTCTGCTGGGTTCTAATAGACAAGTTTTTTGTTTTCTTTAACTGTTTTAAAAGTATCTAAATTTACATTAGACTCATTTTTTGTGATAAGGTGTTTGATTTTTTAATCAAGGAATGTCACTTGTTTCTATTACTTATATTAAGGTTTTGATGTTTCATCAAAATCGAATGGCTTGAACTTTATGTTGAGTTTTTTCTTTTATTACTCAGCTTTCTTGATTCGCAAATTGAGCATTTTGATTTTTTAATCCAAATGATTATTATTTTAATTCTTGATTGTTTAATTCTTGATTGTTTAATACTTAGCTTACTTTTTCACAGAGGCATAGGATCTATTTACGAATATCTGAGATTGTTTAAATTGATGTATCTAGTTGTATTATTTTTTAGTTGATTTTTTGTTCTATTCGACTTTGGTTATGACTTAGACTCTTTCTTTGTGATTGTCCTTTAATGGTTTGTTAGTATTGATTGTGTTTTATTTTGTAACAAAAAGTTCCTGTAGTACTTCTTTTTGTCCCGCATGTTTTTTGAGAATAGCCTGGATTTTCTAGTCTAATGTTTTGATATTTTGTTCCTTAGTTTCCAGGACAGAGGAAGAATTCCTCCTTCTGTTAGTTACAGTATTCCCATTAATCCTAGATTTGTTAGTTTGTTAATCCAAGTAAGTATTGTATTTGGTTGAAAAAGAATAATCGTTTTAGTTTGTGAAACTAGCTATTTAATGTCTTGAGGGCTGGGGATGGTAGTTATTCAATATTTTTTGGGGGAGTTGGTTTTTGTTTATCATTTTATTAGTAATTTTAATAACGATAATTATTGTACTTACTTGAATAAAGTTAGAAATTCTATAAATAAACTAAACATCATCTATTTCTCTTCTATTGCAATCTATTGTATCCTTCTCTCGACTTTATGTATTTATCCCATTATTATTTATATTATTTTTGTTTTCTCCCTTCATATACAGCGTATTAGACCTGAGATAAACCATACTTCAGATTTACTTCCATCTGTCCTTCGGAGTGGTTCTTCATCAAAGATATCCTGCTTTTTAAGAGACATTCTTTCCAAAGTGATTCATTATTATGCAAAGCTATTGCATTTTTAGCAAACTAAGTGTAGCTCCAGCTACTGCAAATACCACCGAAATTCAATTAATCCAACTCGTCAGACAATTTATTCTCATTGTAGTATTTTTATACCTACTTCTTCTACATTTATTCAACTTTTGTCTAAATTCTTTCTTTAAAAAATCCACTGAAAGTTTGTCCCTTTTAGTTGGCTGAAAATAGAGGTTAACTTGTTTCTTTGAAAAGACCTTATGCACCTATGGGAGTCGTGATAACTGGAGTATGATGAAACCATGACTAAATGATAGCTCCTTTGGTTCCAGTTGTGTATAAAACTGGATACAAGAGAGCCTTGTATTTCTGCAGTTATTCAGTTTCTAACATTTCTCCTTTAATAAAGATTCCCTTTTTCTATAATTCCTTTTTCTTGACTTGCAAATTTTTATTGGAGCCTGTCCCAAAAATATGCAATTCTACATTACTTAGCTATTCTCTTATCAAAGGCCATATATGATTAATTAATGTATTGATCATCTCAATGTTCTTTTCATTACTCAAATTGCCAAGGAACACAAAATTCCTTCGATGTCTAAACTATCTAAACTCAAGATCTGCAATTTATCTTTGGAACTACCCTAATGGCACTCCGAGTGAGTTCAGAATATAGTTATTGAGTTTGAGGTGTTTTTTAAGATAATGGCTAATGTAATCGTTTGCACAGAAATAAAAATCTGATCTCTTAATGGATTGTAGTTCCTATTCATCAAACTTTTCTGTTAGTTTACTTTCCTCAGGTGGAGAAGCTATTGCATTATAGTCATGAAGAAAGGGAGAATCCAAAAAAGTATAGTGTTGTTTTCTCCATTTTTATAGCCCATTGAGCTGATTTATCTAAAGAATTCTCGGACATTTGTTATATTTTGAATACAGATAGATAGAGGCCATTTGCTACATTTGATAAGAATTGAAGATGGCAAGATCTGGTTTTTTACCAAGTGAGGCTATCGAATTTGCAATTTTGCTGGGGTTTAGAAAAGCTTTTTCCATAGGTATTTTTTCGATGTAAGCTTAAGAATCGATTGGAGTGGTATCAGGTGAGAGAAGAGTAACTTTGTACTCCATGTTAATTAGTGTCTAAATCATGCTGATAATTTTTTCAGAGCGAGAAGATTGATTATTTTTGGGCCAACAATTGACGAAGTAAAATATGTTCATCTCAATTAAAAAATAGCGTTTATGATAATTATACAAAATTAATTTATAGAAGAATGCTAATTTAAAGAGAACACTACCTGGAATTACTCAGACAAAATTAGGCTTTGCTCTAGTAAAACGCAGTACTAAGAAGAGAGAATTAAATATTAGTTGTAATGCTCGAGGAGCAGAAATTTGCCAATTATTAACTACAGAATAAGTTTGTCGAAATGAAAGAGTATTTTGTGTCGTCGAATGACCGTTTATTCAACCAGAATGACAGCCTTCTCTGCGATCTGAAGGGCCATACCAATTATTTAAGCTAAAAGCAAAAGCAATATTTGGAATAAAAATTCAAAGAGTTGGAATCCTCATCGTTCCAGAAGTATAAACTCCTGTAGATAAAAAATACTGCAAATCGGATTCAAAATCATGAACTACTTGATTTTTGCGAGAAGATAAAGAAACTATACAGAAGTAGCAACAAAACATAGAAATAACCGTCTTTAAAAGAAATGATAAAATGGATTAAATAAAACAAAGTAAAGAAGTAAAATGATTTACTTCAACATTCAACAGTCAAAAAGTAGATTGAAACCAAAACTACGTGGAAAAATAGTTCTAACAAGTGATTCTTAACTTATAACTTTTCTTACGAATATGTAAGCATTGGTATGTTTTTAAGATAGTTTTAATTCAAATATTTTTTAAAACAATGGGAAAGAAAACAATCAACCAAGTTAAAGAAGAGTTCAAGGACTATGGATTCGATTCGGGAGTCATTGAGATAGCCTATGCTAACGTCGATGGTAACAGTGATCGAATCATGGATTAAATTTTCAGATTGCAAAGTGAGTCTGCTACTTATCCCACTGTACTTTTCTTCTAAAAAAGAAACCTTCAAATCCTCAGGATGAAGATGCGATGTTGAGCAAAGCGATCGAATTATCGATGAACTAAGCAAAGGATAAGAAGATTAGTTTATAACCTTTGAATCCTGAACAAAGAATCCGTAAATCTGGAGTGCCTGTGGGTCTAAAGAACATTGGCAACAGTAAATATCAAATGATTAAGCTTGCTACTTCAATTCGTTGCTACAAACCTACTTTCAAAACACAGAGTTTGTGAAAGCTATACTACACTACTAAATACCAAAAAGATATCTTGGAGTTAAAGATTAAGAAATCCAGAAGTACATTCAGGAGGACTTTGAGTTCAAAAAAAAATTGATGAGTTGTAGGTTAGTTGAAAGTATCAAGAATCTTTTCTGCTCTTTAATCGCTTCTGATAGAAAATATATAGATCCCACCAATGTGTTGTCATCAATTGTAGATGATTATGGCAATGAATTGGCTATAGGTGATCAGAAAGATATTGGTGAGTTCAATTTGGTGTTTTTGAGTCGAATCGAAGACGGTTTTGAAGAGAGTCGAAAAGAGAAGAAAATGGAGATCTAGTCTAACGAACCACATGTTGATAAAATTAATACTTTTGGAGCAGAAGAAACTAATTTATTGAGAAGATCAAGTATTAGAATCAGAGATCAATCAGTCATCGCTCAACAGTTTATCGGTAAGCTTGAAAATGTATTCTTGAACGAAAAAGAAGGTGTAACATTTTAGATATTTAGATCAATAAAACTGAAGATTAATTGTTCAGTTTGCTTATGGTCAACGTCAAAAATAGAGAGCTCTATAAAGCATGTGAGGAAATCACTATTTCACATATTTAAGACTATCGAAATGATAAAGGAGAAGTTATAGGAGTTGAAAAACATAGTTGGATCAAAGAAGCTCCTAAAACTTTATTCTTCCAAATAGACAGAGTTATTTATGATAAAGCTAGTCAAACTTTAAAAAAAATTAATGATACTTTTGATTTCCCAACCACTTTCTACATTGATCCTTTTCTTCATAAGAACAAAGAAAGAGCTTTGACTGTTCAAAAAACTGTGAGAGGTTTAAGAAGATAGAAGTAAAAATATTTGAAAGCTGTCGAATAGATATAGAAATACGGTTAGAAACAATTCAACTTGTTAGAGATGCTGAGCTAAACCTAAAAATTCTTTATTAATCAAAAAAATCAAATGGAAGTATAGAATTAAATCGATAATCCAATTTCAATTCCAGCTCTCTCAAATCATATCAAGCCATAGTTCATTGATTTAGTTGCAAAATATAGGCAGAGTATAGCCCAAAGAGTAAACTCTTACAAACTCAAAATATAGCAGATAGACCAGTAAATTTAAAAGTCTTACAAAGAAATCTATAGTACTCCTTATTATCTGTATTCATTACTCATTCATGAAGGAGGTGCTGACAGTGGACATTATTACAGCTATACATACGACCATCAAACCAGCAAGTGGAGAAAATATAACGATATTAACATCTCTTAGGAAGTCTAGTAGCAAGTTCTCAAAGAAGCAAAAGGAGTCAATGTTACAAGTGCATATTATTTGGTTTATGCTCAAAGAGAAGTGTTACTTCCCTCTTAAATTTAAGGTGCTAAGTTAAGTTACAAGCTTTCAAATTAAGAAGGCTATAATCAAGATTTTTACTCAAGTTTTTTGAAACAAGAACAAAAACATGCGATAATGACTGACAACAATCATCTGTACTAAGAAATCGAACAATATAAAATGAACTCTTTTGCGACTCGAGTTGTAGATGTTTATGCTAAGAAATTTGAAACCTTCAACTAGGTCTACAGAAAAAGTAAGGTCTAAAAGAAGAAGAACACCCCTCCACTTCTTACAAGTCTACCAATTTTCGTTAAAAGCTTAGATGAGTAATAATATAAAAATGTGATCATCTAACAAGCTATTGCAGAATATGGCCCTAAATAGCAAAATATAGTTTTTGAAGATTTGTTGAAGAAAAAACTGAACAACTTCAATGACTTCAAGAAACCTAAGAAATTCCATTCAAATTAGAAGTGGGTAAACCACTTCATTAGCAGCTATCATTGCGCCATTGCTGCCAAAAGACTATTTGAATCGATGGAACGTGATGAGTATAGTTCCATCTTCATTCTGCTTAAATTTTTACTCAAAACTGACAATCAAGATTACTTCAACTGGCTTGCTAGAGTTTTACTAAAGACTTTTGTTGTCAAATTTTTGGATAGTTCTGAAAGGTAAATAAAAACAGATCCTAACGCTGGTCTTTAGAAGCTGAAGATGGTTATAATCATTATGAGCAATTATATTAACCGCGAAGAATAGAGAATACTCCATTATAATACAGTCTATTGGATCAACGAAATCCTGATCTAAAATCAAAACCTGAAAGTCCCGATCGAACAAATCCTATAATTTTTAGATGGCAAGAAGTATCAAGACTAGTTCAGATAGCTATAATTCAAAAATGAAGTAAATTTTACTTTATCCTTAGGAATAAATAAGTGAAATCGTGAAGAGCGTAGACATCAACGACGCACTGTGGAATGCAAGCAGGCAGTAAAATACGATAATCAACACAATGTTGGAGGGAAGAGAAAGAGTTAAGAATAAATTTGAAGCGTGCAATAAGTTATACGTCGAGATGAAGAAGAACAATGTGCCCTTGAATAAATTAGAAAGAGATAAAATACTGAAGTTATGATATCCCTCATATTTAACTAACTATCATTATATAGAAAATGAAACACACTATCTCGTTGTAAAATAATAGAAAGACTACCATTGAAATACCCTATAGTAAACTCACCGCCCAATCCACACAATACAAACAGACTTATCAGGGTTAAGACTGTTGTGATTCAAAGATTGTAGTTGTGGGTTGCAGATCTGATTGTGGTAAAAACAGAAGTTCAATCCATATGGCTGCAATAGCTTAGCTTGAATAAGCCTATGATCGAGATGTTGATGAACTCAATCATAAAATCAGGCAGCTTTAAAGAGAAAAGTAACAAACCATTATGAAATATACTAGTTCGAATGACCAACTTAGAAAAGAATTTGATTTTAAGTTTGAACAAAGTAAGTAAACTATTGATTTTTTACAGACATAGTGTAAGAAAAAAGATAAACAGATAGCTGATCTCTTGAATGAAAAAGAAATCATTGTTAGAAACAAAATCAGTGAGTTTAGACAGAACTAATACATTTAGAAAATACGCTAACTGCAACACATCATCAAACTCAAAGACTCTTAAATACAAAATGGCATTTCGAAGTGTGAACTGCTTCAGCTTCAGAATATACAATCAGAGGAACTGAGACGCTCAGAACAACTCAAATGGGAACGATAGGTTAGCAATCTGAAAACGCAGTTTAGCACACTCTAAAACTAATATTCGAGATCGAGAATTACTGAATCCTACACCTCAAAAACTAGAGACGAGGATAACATCAGAATTATCAACTAACTGAAGTCAGCCTGTGATGCATTACGAGAACAGAATAAGCAGCTAGCGATAAATCTATAAAATCAGAAATTATAAAATATGAGAGTGGTAAGCTAGAAAGAACGTTTACAAGCTGATATTGCCAAGTATCAACATGAAATTACCAAATACCAACAGCAAATCACTTAGCTATCCTAACATAATAATAGAATTAGGCTGTAGAGTGACATCAATGCGTCAAAACTATCGCAATTAGATGATGCTATACTATTGCTGGACAGACAAAAAGGAGAACTGCTGCTTGAAATATAGAAAAATTACATCTAAATCTAAAAACTTAAATTCTAACTCAACAACAAGTAGAAAGTGTACGAGGTCAAAATAGAGAGGGTAGTTGATGGACAAGCGGAAATACAGCAAATGCAAACTGTTATCTACTAACTTTAACTTCAACTCAAACAACTCAATACCGATAAAGATATTCTTGCCGAAGAACTCAAGAAAAGAGAAATA